>ERZ761609.709-NODE-709-length-36094-cov-735.297095_pt1 | contig 36094 bp, 31 predicted proteins | sample MGYA00511163_ERZ761609 | MGnify/ENA primary metagenome ERZ761609 (study PRJEB28899, sample SAMN02445070) | bioreactor sludge metagenome | biome: EBPR sludge | place: Australia: Brisbane, Thorneside Wastewater Treatment Plant | collected 2011-12-16 ...
TTACCGGCGACGACGGCGATGCTGATCGTCGGCGCGGTGGTGTCGACGGTGCTGCCGGACCGGCAACTGGTGGCAGACAGCGGCGCGGCGATCAGCGGTCGGCCCGGAGCCATCGTCTGCGGCGGCGACGACTACCCGCCCGGCTTCGCCGCCGTCGTCAGCGCGCTGGCGCGGCAGCTCGACTGTCCGCTGCTTGCCGAGCCGCTGTCGAACCTGCGTTTCGGTGGCCACGATCGCCGCCGGATCTGCGTCCGCTACGACGCCTTCCTGCGTCCGCCATCGCCGCTCGCTGCCGCGCGCCCCGAGTGGCTGCTGCGCTGCGGCAGCTTTCCGGTCACCCGGACGCTGCAGGACTGGCTGCACGCCAACAGGACGGCACGGCACATCGTTCTCGGCGCCGACAGCCGCTGGCGCGACCCGCTGCACTGCGCGGCCGCAGTGATCCAGGGCGATCCACTGGCGGTCTGCGAGGACTGGCTGGCGACGCCGCTGCGGCCGGCAGCGCCGCGCTGGCGCGAGATGTTCGCGCAGGCCGAGCGGCGTGTCGCAGCGCTCGCTGCCGACTGGCGTTCGCGGGAAGATTTCGAAGGCGCGCTGATCCCGGCGCTGCTCGATGAGCTGCCTGCCGGCCACCGCCTCTTTTGCGGCAACTCGCTGCCGATTCGCGACCTCGATGCCTTCTCGGGGAGCGGCGACAAGTCGTTGCGCTTTTTTGCCAATCGTGGTGCCAGCGGCATCGACGGCAATCTGTCCACCGCTCTCGGAATCGCCAGCGAAGGCCCGTGCGTCGCGCTGCTCGGCGACCTGACGGTGCAGCATGACCTGACGGCGCTGGCCGCTGCCGCTGCGCGCGACATCGTCGTCGTCGTCATCAACAATGGTGGCGGCGGCATCTTCGAGTATCTGCCGGTGGCGACGCTGCCCGAATTCGAGCGCGCCTGGCTGACGCCGCAGGCGGTCGATCTCGTTGCCGCAGCGGCTGCCTTCGGTGTTGCCGGCGAGCGCTGCGCGTCGCTCGACGGGTTCACCACCGCGCTGCGGCGCGCACTGCAGCGCGGTGGTTCGACGCTGCTGGAAGTGCCGATCGACCGCCGGCGCAGTGTCGTGCAGCATCGGGCTTTCTGGCAGCAGGCGGCGGTCGTCGCCGGCAGCGTGCCGGCGACGCCCTGAGCGGGTCGCCGCAGGCGCTGCCGAAGTCGATTGCCGGCGTTTCGTGACAATGCACCGGCAATTCTGGTCCAGCCGCGGGGCCGGCCTCAAATGGGTCCCGCCACGGCCCACGCTGGCGGCGGCGCTGATCCCCGTTCGGCTGCTCGTCCGGCGCAGCGGCGGCGATGCCGGTGAGGCGATCACCGCCGGCATCGCCAGCCATCGCCGGCGCACTGCACGCATCCGCAGTTTCAGGCCGGGTATACTCCGCCATTCGGCGTTCGCATTGAGGAGAAGTCATGGGCCTGGCACTTCGCGATGATCGCTACCACACGTACGCCGATTACCTCGCGTGGCCGGAAGACCGTCGTTACGAGCTGATCGACGGTGCGGCCTACTTGATGGCGCCCGTACCGACGCTGGAACATCAGGACGTGGTCGGCGAAATCTACTTCCAGATCCGGCAGGCGCTGGAAGGCAAATCCTGCCGCGCCTTCGTCGCGCCGGTCGATGTCCGCCTGCCCAAGGCCGACGAGGCCGACGACTAGGTCGATACGGTCTTGCAGCCGGACGTACTGGTGGTCTGCGACCCGTCTCGCCTCGACCGTCGCGGCGTGCGCGGAGCGCCGGATCTGGTGGTGGAAGTGCTGTCGTCGTCTACCGCCAGCCACGATCACGTGTGGAAGCGGCGGGTCTACGAACGCTCCGGTGTGCGGGAATACTGGCTGGTACGTCCGATCGACCGAATGATTACGGTCTATCGCTTGCGGGATGGAGAGTACGGCAAGCCGGAAGTCCTCGAGTTGCTCGGAGAAACCGCGGTCGGCGTGTTGCCTGGGGTTTCCGTCAGCTGGGACGAGCTGGTCCACAGGTTGCCGAAAGCGGAGTATTGGGCAGCCGGCAGGCACTTCGGCCCGGAGCGGGGTCTGAAGTGTGTACCTGCGTGGCTACCTCAAGCGGCAGCAGGCCGAGTACTACCGGCGCTTGTCCGCCATCCGCAGCGATGGCGACTGGGAGGGTTGGGGATCCTTCTTCCTTGAGGGAGTCGCCTCTGCAGCCGCGGATGCGGAGCGCAGCATCAGTCATGCACCGCAGGGAAACTGGTTGCGCCGGGGCAGACCACGCGCCACCTGTCGCTGACAGGCAAAAAAAAAGCCTGCCCCTCGCGGGGCAGGCCGCGCCGACCAGTGGCCGGCGCTCTGCTGCGCTGGCTCAGGCTTTCGTGCCGAGCGCGCGCTGCAGTTGCTCAAGGGCGGCCGGGTCCTCGATCGTCGTCAGGTCGCCCGGATCGCGGCCTTCGGCCAGCGCCTGGATCGAGCGCCGCAGCAACTTGCCGGAGCGGGTCTTCGGCAGCACGGTGAGGAAGTGCACACGGCTCGGGCGCGCGATGGCGCCGAGGCTGTCGTCGACCTGCTTCATCACCGCTTTCTCGAGCGCTGCTGTCAGTTCGGGAGTGGCGACGCTGTCGGCGTTCTTGACGACGGCGAAGGCCATCGGCATCTGCCCCTTGAGCTGGTCGGCGACGCCGACGACGGCGACTTCGGCGATCGCCGGGTGGCCCTGGATGGCTTCCTCGATCTCGCGCGTGCCGAGGCGGTGGCCGGCGACATTGATGACGTCGTCGGTACGGCCGAGGATGTAGTGGTAGCCGTCCTTGTCCTTGATGCCCCAGTCGAACGACGAGTACACCTGCGGCTCACGGAAGAGCGTGAAGTAGGTCGAGACGAAGCGCGCGTCGTCACCCCAGACGGTCGACAGGCAGCCCGGCGGCAGCGGCGGCAGGATGCCGACGATGCCTTTTTCATCCGGATCGCAGACGGTGCCGTCTTCGCGGAAGATCTTCAGGTTGTAGCCGTATACCGGGAAGCTCGGCGTGCCGAAGCGGATTTCGGTCTTCTCGACGCCGGGCATTGCGGACAGGATCGGCCAGCCGGTCTCGGTCTGCCAGTAGTTGTCGATCACCGGCAGGCCGAGTTCGCCCATGATCCATTCGTGCGTCGGCTGATCGAGCGGTTCGCCGGCGAGGAACAGGTGCCGCAGGCTCGACAGGTCGTACTTGTGCATGTACGCCGGGTCGTGCTTCTTGAGGACGCGCGCCGCGGTCGGCGCCGAGAACATGACGCTGACCTTGTACTTCTCGACGATCTGCCACCAGATGCCGGGGTCGGGCCGCAGCGGTGTTCCCTCGTACATGATCGTTGCCATGCCGGCGATCAGCGGCCCATAGACGATGTACGAGTGGCCGACGACCCAGCCGATGTCGGAGGTCGCGAAGTAGGTTTCCCCTTCTGCGCCGCAGTAGATGTTCTTGATCGACGAGGCGAGCGCGACGGCGTAACCGCCGGTGTCGCGCTGCACGCCCTTCGGCTTGCCGGTGGTGCCCGAGGTGTAGAGGATGTACGACGGCTCGGAGGATTCGAGCCAGGTGACCGGCACCTCGGCATCCATGAACTGCGCGCGCAGCGTGGCGTAGTCAACGTCGCGACCTTCAACCTTGTTGAAGTTCTTGTCGAGACCGCGATCGATCATCAGGACCTTGGCCGGCTTGTGCTGCGCCAGCGAGATCGCTTCGTCGAGCAGGTCCTTGTAGGGCACTGCCTTGCCGCCGCGCATGCCAGCATCGGAGGAGACGATGAGCTTGGGCGCCGCATCGTCGATGCGCGTTGCCAGCGAACCGGAGGCAAAACCACCGAAGACGACCGAGTGGATGGCGCCGATCCGCGCGCAGGCGAGCATCGCGAACAGCGCTTCGGCGACCATCGGCATGTAGATCAGGACGCGATCACCCTTGCCGACGCCGAGGCTCTGCATGATCGCCGCCGTGCGCATGACTTCCTTCTTGAGCTCAGCGAAGCTGTAGACGACTTCCTGGTCGGTCTCGGTCGAGATGAAGACGAGGGCGCGGTCATTCGGACGCTTTTCGGCGTGCCGGTCGACGGCGTTGTAGCAGAGGTTGGTTTCGCCGCCGACGAACCACTTGGCAAACGGCGGCCGTGAAAAATCGAGCACCTTGGTGAACGGCTTGTGCCACGAGACCAGCTTCGCCTGCTCACCCCAGAACTCTTCCGGATTTTCGATCGACTGCTTGTGAAATTCCTTGACTGTCGTCATGTGACTCCCTCTTCAAAAAGATGTACCACCTGCACCAATGGTGTTCATGCCTGCCGGGTGTCTTGGAACTCGTGCTCCCGGTCCAGCATCCGTTCACGAATGTCTGCCAGAGGCAGACCCAACTTCCACTCCCTTTCCAGCAACTCGAGAAAGGGGAGTATTTCCCTGCTCAGGTGCGCCAGATGCGGAATCACCGCCGCGGCGTGCCCAGCACGGATGAGGTCGATCGCGTGCCCGAGGCGGGGCACCGGTACCTCTGGCTGCGCCTGGTCGACGCAGGCCAGGACGCGGTTGCCCCCCGCCTGCCGGGCCGTTTTCAGTCGCTCGCCGGCAAGCGCGAGCAGCGAGGTTGCCGATGCCGCCCGATCGACCGGCGTGTTGGCGACTCCGACGCTGACGGAGAGGGCCAGGCGCTGCCCGTGGACCGCGATGTGCGCGACGGCAAAGGCTTCGCGCAGGCGATTGGCGAAAGCCTCGCAGGCAGGGTAGGGAGTGCCCGGCGAAACGACCGCCAGCTCGCTGTCCGAATAGTGGCCGAGCGTATCTTCCTTGCGCACCTTCTGCGCCAGGATGCTGGCCAGCTTCTGCTGCAGCTTGCCCGCCAGATCGTCTCCGTGCTCGGCGCGCAAGGCGTCGAAGCGGTCGAAACCCATGACCAGGATGCTCGCCGGCGCCTCGAGCCGAAGCGACTGCGCGAGGGCGTTCGCTGTCTGCAACTCGATGTGCTGCCGCGTCGGCAGACCGGTCAGCGCGTGCTGCGCGGGGCTCGCCGCCTGCTCGGCAAGCTCGCTCTCCACCTGCGCAAGATCGATCAGCGTGGCGATGCGGGCGAGCAGCTCGCTGCTCTCGATGCTGCGGCTGACCAGATCCGATGCCCCGAGCTGGCGCGCCCGCTGGTTGGCCTCCTGATTGTCGCCGGCGATCATCAGCACCGGCATCTGCCGCAGGCGTGCCAGCCTTGAGGCGCGTACCCGGACCAGCAGACCGTCCCCGTCGAGCAGCGGCAGCGACAGCGAGCAGATCACCAGCTGGATCGAGTGGTCGAGCACCAGCGCCTGCCAGGCCGACTCGCCATTGACTTCCTCGCGAAAGCTGTAGTGTTCGCGAACACGCTTGATCAGCGCCGCCCGCGCCATGCGCGATTCGTCGACGATCAGGATGCGCGGTCGCTCGGTCGGCTCTGCCATCGCGCCCTGTGCCCTGATCGCCCCGCTGCGCCTCAGGCGCCAGCGATGGTGACGACGACCCGGCCGTGTGCACGACCACCGATGTACTCGTCAAAGATCTGTGGCAGGTCGTCGAAGGCGATGCTGCGCGTCATCGCCTGCAGGTGCTGCGGCCGCAGGTCGGTTGCCAGGCGCTGCCAGACGCCGTTGCGGTAGGGCTCGCCAATGTAGCCGGAATCGATGCCGAGCAGACAGGCTCCGCGCAGGATGAAGGGCATCACCGTCGTCTTCAGCTCGTGACTGGCGGCAAGACCGATGCTGGCGATCGTTCCGCCCTGACGCATCGTGCTGACCATCCAGGCGAGGACGTCGCCGCCGAGATTGTCCACTGCGCCCGCCCAGAGCGCCGTGTCGAGCGGGCGGATGCGCGTCGTGGCGAGTTGCGAGCGAAACATCACCTCGCTGGCGCCGAGGCCCAGCAGATAATCACGCTCGCTCTCCTTGCCGGTGAGGGCGGTCACGCGGTAGCCGCGGGCGGCGAGCATGTCGACCGCCAGGCTGCCGACCCCGCCGGTGGCACCGCTGACGATGACCGGACCCCGGTCGGGCCGCAGGCCATTCTCTTCCATCCGCACGACGCCGAGCGCGGCGGTGAAGCCGGCCGTACCGAGGGCCATGGCGTCGTACAGCGACAGGCCGGCCGGCAGTGGCACCACCCACGGCGCGGGAATCCGCGCGTACTCGGCGTAGCCCCCGTGATGCGCGACGCCGATGTCGAAGCTGGTGGCGATGACTTCGTCGCCCGGACGGAAGCGCGCATCGCTGCTTTCGGTGACGGTACCGGACAGGTCGATGCCGCCGACACAGGGGTAGCGACGGATGATCCGACCCGTGCCGGTCGCGGCCAGAGCGTCCTTGTAATTGACGCTGGAGTAGGCGACGCGGATCGTCACTTCGCCCGCATCGAGCTGCGCCGGATTCATATCGACCAGGCCGGCGTGTGTCCGTCCCTCACGGTCCTCGATCAGAAAAGCCTTGAAGGGGCTCATGCGCACTCCATGCAGTGGATCAGATTGAGACAATGTCGGTGCCGACGGGCCGTCGAAGCGGCGAACGAGCGGCGATTATAAACACAAACCACGGTGCGTTCCCGCATCGAGCGCCGCCGTCGCTGCGCTGCGCCGCAGGCCGGGCGACGAAACAGGCTGCGGCATCGGCGCTGGATGCCGCAGCCGCGGCATCGCCGCTTGCCTGCGAAGGCTCCCGCGGGCAGCCCGCACGACGCTTTCCGCAGTCAAGTGACGGCTCGGCCGAGTATCGTCGAGGTGCTCCGGCAGGCCGGCATTTGACCAAAGGGGGTTTACAGTGTGACTTTTTTCACATAAATTCCGGTCCATGCTCAGAAAACACTTCCTCCGCCCCCTCTTGAGCGCCGCCCTGATCAGCATCACCTGGGTCGGCTCCGCCCACGCCAGCGAACCGCAAGGAGTCCTCGAGGAACCCTCGCTGCTCGAGCGCTACAGCAGCAGCGCACAGGATCTGATCCTGAAGGGTTTCGAGCTGATCGGCATCAACTACCGCTTTGGCGGTACCAATCCGGACACCGGGCTCGACTGCAGCGGTTTCGTGCAGATCGTGTTCAAGGAAGCCATGGGTATCCTGCTGCCGCGCAGCGCGCGCGAGCAGAGCCAGATCGGCGCGGTGATCGACCGTCACGAACTGAAGGCCGGCGACCTCGTCTTCTTCAATACGATGCGGCATGCGTTCTCGCACGTCGGCATCTATCTTGGCGACAACCGTTTCCTGCACGCACCGCGGACCGGCGCCGAGATCCGCGTCGACGACATGCGCCAGAGTTACTGGGTGCAGCGCTACAACGGCGCGCGCCGCCTGCTCACACGCTGAGCCGGCCATCACCGGAGCAGGAAAGGCGACGCTTGCGTCGCTTTTTTTTCGCCGCCATCAAGAACGATTCGCATTTACATAGTCGACATCGGCTGCTATCATCGGCAACCGGAAATGGATACTCATCGTCAACCTCGGAGGCAGCACCATGCAACTCTCACTCCTACGTTCCATCGTCGTCGTCGCCTTGACCAGCGCCTCGCTGGCCGGCGCGCAGGCTCAGGAAAAGGTCGTCAATCTCTACTCGGCGCGTCACTACCAGACCGACGAGGCGCTGTACACCGGCTTCACGCGGCAGACGGGGATCACCGTCAAACGGATCGAGGGCAAGGAGGACGAGTTGCTCGAGCGGATTCGCAACGAGGGCGCGAACAGTCCGGCCGACGTCCTGCTGACGGTTGATGCCGCCCGTCTCGCCGCGGCGCACGAGTTGGGGCTGCTGGCGCCGGTGCGCTCGAAGCTGCTCGAAACGCGCATCCCGGCCCACCTGCGCACCGACGACTGGTTCGCCTTTTCGCTGCGCGCTCGCGTCATCGTCTACGCCAAGGGAGTCGTCGATCCGCAGGCGGTGAAGAACTACAGCGATCTGGCCAGTCCGCGACTCCGCGGCAAGCTGTGTTCACGCTCCGGCTCGCACCCCTACAACCTGTCGCTGCTGGCGTCGATCATCGCCCATCAGGGCGAGGCGAAGGCCGAGGAGTGGGCGCGCGGGGCGGTAGCCAACTTTGCCCGCGCACCGAAGGGCGGCGATACCGATCAGATTCGTGCGGTCGCTGCCGGCGAATGCGGCGTGGCGCTCGCCAACACCTACTATCTGGCGCGTCTGATGCGCTCCGACAAGCCTGAGGACCGCAAGACCATGGAGCGGATCGGCGTCGTCTGGCCTGATCAGGACGGCAACGGGACGCATGTCAATGTCTCCGGCGGCGGCATCCTGAAGACGGCGCCCCACAAGGAAGCGGCGCTCAGGTTTCTCGAGTACCTCGCCAGCGACGAGGCGCAGCGCTACTTTGCCGATGGCAACAACGAGTGGCCGGTGGTGGCGGGGGTCAAGGTCAGCAACCCGGCGCTCGCGGCGCTCGGCAAGTTCAAGGCCGACAAGTTGCCGGTGGGATCGCTGGCAACCTATCGCGCCAAGGCGCAACTCATCTTCGATCGCGTTGGATACCGCTGATCGCGGCCCCCGGGTGGCGCATGCTCGCTCGGCGTCAGCCGCGGCGACGTGAGATCTGCTGCGAGAGGACGATCAGTGGCAGCAGGCCGACGGCGACGATCGCCAGCGAGACGGCTGCCGCTTCCGCCAGCCGCTCGTCGGCCGCCAGCGTGTAGGCCTGCGTCGCCAGCGTGTCGAAGTCGAAAGGGCGCATCACCAGGGTTGCCGGCAGTTCCTTCATGACGTCGACGAAAACCAGCAGGGCGGCGGTGAATAGGCTGCTGCGGAGGATCGGCAGGTGCACCCGGTGCAGTGTCGCCGCTTGTCCGAGGCCGAGGCTGCGGGCGGCATCGTCCATGCTCTGCGTGATCTTGGCCAGGCTGGCGCCAACCGATTGCAGCGCCACCGCGAGGAAGCGGACGAGGTAGGCATAGACCAGAGCCGCGATGCCGCCGGTGAGCAGCAGTCCCGGATTCTCGCCCGACCAGTTCTGCCAGGTCGCCGCCAGCCAGTGGTCGAGGCGGGTTACCGGGATCAGCACGCCGACGGCGATGACCGACCCGGGGACGGCGTAGCCGAGCCCGACCAGGCGGTTGAGCGCCGGCGCCAGGACGCCTTTCGTCAGGCGAGCGCCGTAGGCGAGCACGACGGCCAGCGCCAGTGCGATTCCTGCCGTCAGCCCGGCGAGCAGGAAGCTGTTGCGCGCCAGGGTGACGAACTGCGGGCCGAGCGGGGCCTCGCTCTCGGCCAGCGTCAGTCGCAGGAGCAGTGCGGCCGGCAGGACGAAGCCGATGAACAGTGGCAACGCGCAGCCAGCCGTCGCCAGCCAGCCGCGCCAGCCGGACAGCTGCCGTTCGGCCAGATGACGGTGCCGGCCCGTCGTGTTGTGAAAGCGCGAACGACCGCGGGACCGCCACTCAAGCAACAGCAAAACGATGACGAAGGCGAGCAGGGCGGCCGACAGCTGGGCCGCGGCGACGCGGTCACCGAGCGAGAACCAGGCGCGGTAGATGCCGGTGGTGAAGGTCTGGACGCCGAAGTACGAGACCGTTCCGTAATCGGCGAGCGTTTCCATCAGGGCGAGCGTCGCGCCGGCGACGACGGCCGGTCTCGCCAGCGGCAGCGAGACGCGGAAGAAGCTCCGCCAAGGTCCGAGACCGAGGGTGCGCGCGGCTTCGAGCATGCCGCTGCTGCGTTCGATGAAGGCTGTTCGGGTCAGCAGGTAGACGTAGGGATAGAGGACGAAGACGAACATCGCCACCGCACCCCCGAGGCTGCGGACCTCGGGGAACCAGTAGTCGCCCTTGTGCCAGCCGAAGGACTCGCGGAGAAAGGTCTGCAGCGGACCGACGAACTGCAGGAAATCGGTATAAACGTAGGCGAGCACGTAGGCCGGCATCGCCATCGGCAGCACCAGCGCCCAGGCGAAGACCCGCCGGCCGGGGAAGTCATGCATCGTCGTCAGCCACGCCGTCGCGACGCCGACGACGATGACGCCGACGCCAACGGCGAGGCAGAGCAGCAGGGTATTGGCGATGTAATCCGGCAGCACGGTCGCTGCCAGGTGCGACCAGGTGGCGCCGGTGCCGCCGCTGAGGACGTTGCTCAGGACGCTGACGACGGGCATGGCGACCAGCGCAGCAATCGCGAAGGCAACGCAGAGCAGGGGGTTGAAGTGGCGGCTGGTCATGGCTGGGTGAGTGAATGAGAATTATAATTGACGCGCCCGGATTTCCGGGTGGTCAGCTGTCGTTGGCAGCGTGCAACCGGCCGGCGGTTCCCGGTCAACTGATGAGCAGGTCCTGATGGCACAGCTTGAACTGCAAGGCGTCGTTCAGCGCTACGGATCGCATACCGTTGTCGATACGGTGAGTTTCCGCGTCGAGTCGGGCAGCATCGCCTGCCTGCTCGGACCTTCGGGTTGCGGCAAGACGACGCTGCTGCGCTGCATTGCCGGTTTCGAGGACATCGCTGCCGGCGAGATTCGCGTCGACGGCGAGATCCTCAGCCGCGCCGGCCGGCGTCTGCCACCGGAACAGCGGCGAATCGGCATGGTCTTTCAGGAGTACGCGCTGTTTCCGCATCTGACGGTCGCCGCCAACGTCGCCTTCGGCATTGCCGGTCTCGCCGGCAGCCAGCGCCGGCAACGGGTCGATGAACTGCTCGAGACGGTTGGCCTGGCGGGGCAGGGCCAGCGCTATCCGCACGAACTCTCAGGCGGTCAGCAACAGCGCGTGGCGCTGGCGCGCGCGCTGGCGCCGCGACCGCGGCTGATCCTGCTCGACGAGCCGTTCTCCAACCTCGATGTCGGTCTGCGCGAACATCTGTCGCTGGAAGTACGCGAGATCCTCAGGCGCGAGGCGACGACCGCCGTCCTGGTGACGCATGATCAGCACGAGGCCTTTGCCATGGCGGATGAGGTCGGCGTCATGGCCGAGGGGCGGATCGAGCAATGGGACAGCCCGTATCGCGTCTATCACCAGCCGGCGAACCGCTTTGTCGCAGACTTCGTTGGCCAGGGCGTCTTCCTGCCGGGCGTCGTCGTGGACCAGAACCGCGTGCGCGTCGAACTCGGTCTGCTCGAATCGTGTCTGCCGCTCGAATGCAGCCAAGGCTGCGCGTCTTGCGGCAAGGGCTGCGGCGTCGAGGTGCTGCTGCGTCCGGACGACGTGATCCACGACGACCAGGCGGGGCTGCTGGCGGAAGTCCGTCACAAGGCCTTCCGCGGCGCCGAGATCCTGTACTCACTGCGTCTGGCCAGCGGCGTCGAGGTGCTGTCGCTGGTGCCGTCGCATCACAATCACGCGATCGGTGAGCGGATCGGCATCCGCCTCGACGTTGACCATGTCGTCGCCTTCAAGACCCCGTCCCGGCAACAGGTCGGCGGTTCGCAGCCGATCAGCTTCCAGAGATGATACCGTGGCTCGAGCGGGGAGCGCCCTTTCCGCCGCTGGAGCGGGCGCTGCGCGAACCGAATGGGCTGCTCTGTGCCGGCGGCGACCTGTCACCGACGCGGCTGCTCGCTGCCTACCAGCATGGCATCTTTCCCTGGTATTCACCGGGCGAGCCGATCCTCTGGTGGAGTCCGGACCCGCGGATGGTCCTGCTGCCGGCCGAGTTCCGCATCTCGCGCTCGCTGCGCCGCTGCCTGCGCTCGGGTCGTTTCCAGGTGCGGCTGGACAGCGATTTCCCGGCGGTGATCCGCGCCTGTGCCGAGGTGCCGCGGGTTGGGCAGGACGGTACCTGGATCTCGCCGGCGATGCAGGACGCGTACTGGAAGCTGTTCCAGATCGGCATCGCCCACTCGGTCGAGACCTGGCGCGACGGCGAACTGGTCGGCGGCCTCTATGGCCTGGCCATTGGTCGCATGTTTTACGGCGAGTCGATGTTCTCGCGCGTCGCCGACGCGTCCAAGGTGGCGGCCGCTCACCTCGCCCGTTTCCTTGAAGAAGAGCGATTCGGCATGATAGATTGCCAGATGAACACCCCGCACCTGGCCTCACTGGGCGCGCGCGAGATTCCGCGGGCGATCTTCCTCGAGCGCCTGCGCGTGCTGGTGAGTCAGGCGTGGCAGCCCGGCCGCTGGCCCGGCGATGCCGCCAGCCAACCGTGGACCTAGACGAATGTCGCGACTCAACGACTCGAACCTGCCTTTTTCGCTGCTGCAGTTCTACTCGACGGCGCCGTACACCTGCAGCTACCTGCCAGGAGAATCGGCGCGGTCGCAGGTGGCGACGCCCAGTCACCTGATCAGCAGCGAAGTCTATGGCGAACTCGTGCGCGGCGGTTTCCGCCGCAGCGGCGTCTTTACCTACCGGCCGAAATGCGACCACTGTCAGGCGTGTGTCCCCGTGCGGGTGCCGGTCGACCGCTTCGTGCCCTCGCGCAGCCAGAGGCGCAGCGTCAGGCTGCACGGCGGTCTGCTGGCCCGCGAACTGCCGCTGGCCTTTCGCGACGACCACTACCAGCTCTATCTGCGTTATCAGTCTGCGCGGCACACCGGCGGTGGCATGGACCAGGACAGTCACGAGCAGTACACCCACTTCCTGCTGCAGAGCCGGGTCGACACGCGCCTGATCGAGTTCACCGATGCCGGAGTCCTGCGCATGGTGAGCATCGTCGATGTGCTCAGCGACGGACTGTCGTCGGTGTACACCTTCTTCGATCCGGCACTGCCGTCGGCGAGCCTCGGCACCTACAACATCATCTGGCAGATCGCCCAGTGTGCCGCCAACCGGCTGCCTCATCTGTACCTCGGCTACTGGATCCGTGACAGCCGGAAGATGGCGTACAAGGCAGGCTTCCGGCCGATCGAGGGATTTGTCGACGGGCAGTGGCGCGAACTGCAGCCACAGCGGTCGGCTTGAGCGTCGATGGTTGCCGACGGCCGGCAACCAAGCGCTGGCGAGTCAGTCGGTTGCCCGGCCGGTCGCTGGCCTTGCCTGTCCGCTCACCTGCCGCCGTCCATCTGCGGGGGCGCGTCCTTCGCCGCCTCGCGGCTGTCGTCTCCGGTCCGCGGCGGCTCGTCCGCGACGGCCAGCACGTCGAGCAGCGACTCGATCGCCTGCGCCGAGTGCTCGAGTTGTTTGGCATCGCTTGCCGGCAGGCTGCCGGCAACGCTCAGGCGCCGGCTGACGGCGATCAAGTCATGCGCGTGCTGCAGCAGGCGGCCACGGATCGCGTTCAGCTTCTGCACCTTGACGATACTGGCGGCGCGCAGCCCGGTGATGGCTTCGTCGCGCTCCGCCTCGTCGGCGCTGCCGAGCAGCGCGCGACGCGCGTTCAGCTCATCCATCGACGCCTTCCACCAGCCGAGGAAAGTGGCGCGATGATCGAGCAGCGCGTTCAGCGACTCGGCCATGGCGTTGATCTCGTTGCGCCCCCCGGGTACCGTCGGGACGCGCCCGGTCGGCGTGCCGTAGGCCAGGTCGTCGAGCAGCCCGGCCATCCTGCGTACCGGGCGGACGATGCGGTCGGTGATGCCGAGCGCCAGCAGGGCGGCGAGGAGCAGCGTCGAGGCGGTGACGATCAGGCCCAGCCGAACGCTGGCCTGCGCGTCTTCGTCGATTTCGCGGGCGCGCCTGCTCATGGTCTCGTTGGCCTGCGCGACGTTCGCCTCGATCAGTGGCGCCACCTGATCGGCGGCCGCATTCATCTCGGCCGTCAGCGCGACGATGCTGCCACGCTGTGATACCAGCGTCAGGAAGCTGCGCTGGTAATCACGCAGCAGGGCCAGCAGTTGCGCCTTGTCGGCCTCGCTGATCGTCGACTCGCTGACCTGCGCGCGAATCGTCCGCGCGATCTCCACCACCATCGGCGGGTAGGACTCGTCGCCGCGCAGCAGGAAGTCCTTCTCGCGGCGCCGCAGCTTGAGGATGTTCGTCTCCAGGTTGGGTACGTAGTGGGCGTGGAGAATCGCTTCGATGCGCTGCGCGGCGTCGCGGAACGGCCCCTTGCCGGCACCGGTGTAGCCCGGCCGGAGCGCGCTTGCGGCGTAGGCTTCGAAGCTTTTGGAGTAGCTTGCCAGTTCGGCCAGCAGCTTCTGCCGCGTCGCTTCCGGCAGTTCCGAAGCTTCGACGAGCTGGCGAAACTCGAGCAGCAGCCGGTGCACGCGGTCGCGGTAAGCGCTCTCCTGGCGCAGCGCGAGGTCCTTCTCGTTGCGGCGAATCTGCAGCAGGACGGTGAGCAGGCGGTCGACGTTGTGCTGCGCGGACAGCTCGTGCAGGCGATGGATCTTCTGCCGGAAGGCGCCCTGGATTCCCGAGTTCTCGTCCAGGCCCATCGCTCGCCACGCTTCGGCGACAGCGGCGAAACGCTCCTGGTAGGTGGCCATCAGCGCCTGCAACTGTTCCGCCGTCTGCTGCGACGGTTGATCGACTGCGGCCAGCGCGCGCACCTTCTCGCGCATCGCCTGCAGATGGCGATCGACGTCGGCGGCGAAGCGTTCCTGGCGCAGCAGCAGGAAGCTCTTCTCGGCGTCACGCGCAGCCGCCATGTCGATCTCGATCCCGACCGCGAGTGACTTGCGAACTTCGAAGACTCGCTGCAGTTGCTGGTAATCGTCGACAACCGAGCGCAGCGTCTGATGGTAATGCCAGATGACGCCGGCGAGCAGTAACCCGACGAGAGCAAAGCCGACGCCGATCTTTTCGCCGATCCGAAGTTTGCTCGATAGCTTGTCCACCTGTCGCTCCTGGCGAAGAGAGTGCTGCCTCGCGGAAATGGCGCCCCGCACTGCCGTGGCCAGCCGGCCGTGGCAACGATGCGGGGCAGGAACCACTGCGCACGCAGCAGTATATCTGCAGCACCAAAGGCTTGTCGAACCTCCGGCACCGCCTGCCGCAGTGGCCTCCCGTCGCCATCCGCGAGCCGCGCGTGTCGCTGCCGGCGGAACTTCGCTCGCGGCACGAGGTCAGGTCAAGTTGATCATTCCCCGTGCCCGAGGCACCTGCTCCGAGATGAAAGCGATCGGCAAACCCGCGGACGGCACGCTGCCGGTCTGCAGGCGCTTGCCAGGACCGGCGTGCGCACCGCGGGCGAGGAGTGGCATCGTCGCCGTGTTGCTGGCGCTGCTCGCCCCCCTGGCGCCGCTGCCGGTGTCGGCTGAGGAAGTCCTGCCGGGTGCCGGCAGCGTCACGGCGAGCGACTTCGTCGCTGCTGCCGGCGCCGCCGCGGTCAGCGCCGAGGATCACGACTGGTTCGACGCCGCGCGTCAGCGAGCGGTACCCGTGCGGCTGTATCTGCCGGCGGCCCGGGACGCCGAGCAGACGCTGCCGCTGATCGTCTTCTCGCATGGCATCGGCGGTTCGCGACGGGGCTACAGCTACCTCGGCGCCTACTGGGCGAGCCAGGGCTATGCGAGCCTGCATCTGCAGCACGTCGGCAGTGACCGTTCGCTGTGGAGCGGGAGCATCTTCAGCCTGGTCGGGCGCCTGCAGGGTGCAGCGCGGGAAGACGAAGCGATTGCGCGCGTCGGCGACCTGCGCTTTGCGCTCGATCAGGTGCTGCAGCACCCGCAACTGGGGCGCCTGATCGACCCCCGGCGAATCGTCGGCGCCGGCCACTCCTACGGCGCCAACACGATCATGCTGGCACTCGGCGCGCGTGTCGAGCGTCACGGCCGCGTCATCGACCTTGCCGAGCCGCGCCTACGGGCGGCAATCCTGCTTTCGGCACCGCCCTTCTACGGCGAGAGTGATCCCGCGCGGATTCTCGCCGGCATCAACGTGCCGACGCTGCACGTCACCGCCACCGACGACGTGATTCGCATTCCGGGCTACTACTCCGGCGCCGACGACCGGATCGCGGTCTTCGAGGGCATTTCCGGGCCACGCAAGATCCTCGCCGTGTTCGCTGGCGGTTCACACAGCATCTTCACCGACCGTGCCGCGAGCGGCGGCGTCGAACTCAACCTGCAGGTGAAGGCTGCGACCAGGGAGCTGTCGCTGGCCTTCTTCCGCAGCGTCTTCGGCGGTGGTGAGTCGGCGCTGCGCGACTGGCCGGCACGCTACGGCGGCATCGTCGCCCGCTTTGTCGCCGAGGGGTCGTAGACAGCGCCGCCGGGCAGCAAAAGGATGGATTTTCGTGCTATCTTGCGCGCTGTCCCTGTCCCTGCAGCCTGATCCCGGGAGAATCGCGAATGTCGAAAGAACGAGCAACCATCGGCACCAATGGCGTTGCACTGCCGGTCCTGCCGCCCGAGCGCGACGCGCGTGTCTGGGCGCGGCTGGTGCGCGTGATGTTCTACACGCCGGGCTTTCTTGCCCTGCTGCTGATCAAGACCGGTGAACCCTCCGGCTTCGGGATTTCGGTCGAGCTGCTGATGCTGTCGAGCATCGCGGCGATTGTCGGCGGACTGTTCATCGGCGCCCAGTCGGCCGACGAGGGGTCGGATCATTCCTCACGGATCGGCACCTGGAGCGGCGCGCTGATCCTCGAACTGCTGTCGGTGGTGCCGATTCTCTGCGCGATCCCGTCGCTCTTCCACGAACTGGCGAACAGCCGCCTGCTGCACGCCATGGCACCTGGCGCGGTCAACGTGTCGCTCGGCGCCTCCGAACTGATCCCGGCCGTCGCCATCCTGCCTTTCATGCTCTACCAGCTCGCCGGTTTCGGAACCCTGCACTTCGTCGTCTCGCGGCCGGTGAACTGGGCCATCAACCTCGGCATCGTCGCGCTGATCGTCGCCGCAACGGTCGCCAACCGACAGGCGGCATTCGACCTCGAGAAGACCTTTGCCTCGCTGCTGGTGATCGCCATGCTGGTCACGGTCTTCCATGGCGTGCTCAGGCTGCGGCAGATGCAGACGCTCTACGATAGCTACTGCCCGGCCAAGCCGGCCAAGGAAGCGAAGGAAAAGGAACAGCCCGCCGACTGACCGAGCGAGTGCGGCGTCGCCATGACTGGCGGGGCTGCCGCTCCCGTCCGAGCCGCTCGTGCGTCGCCGTCATCGGCCACGGCCCGGGCTGCTGTCGAGGGACTTCACCGGAGGTCGCCAATGACGATGGTCAATCTCGAGTATCTCAGGCAGATCCTGGCGGCGCTCCTTCCGATGGCGTTGACGGTCGCCTTGCACGGCGTCGGGATGAGCCTCGTGCGGAACAGTTTCGAGCGCTTCGGCAAGCCGCTGCTGCGCCGCAGCAAGGATCGTGGAGCGCGCACCCTGTTCATGATCGGCGTCGTCTGGGTGATTGTCCTCACCCATTTCTCGGGGATCGTCGTCTGGGCCATCGCCTTCAGGCTGCTCGACCTCGTGCCGACCAGCGAAGTTGCCATGTACTACTCGATGGAGTACTACACGACGCTTGGCGTCGGCGTGCGCAAACTGCCGGAAGGCTGGTCCGGTTTCGGCGGTTTCGAGGCGATGACCGGCATGCTGATGTTCGGCTGGTCGACGGCCGTGCTGGCGGTGGTGGTGCAGCGGATGCACGCCATCGACGATTAGGCCCGGAGCCGGTGCCGGGGCAGCGGGCGGTTCGCCCGCTGCCAGCGACGCAGCGACCGCTGTCGTCAGGGCACTGCTCAGCGGCGATTCTTGTCCGTCGCCTGCAGGCTCAGCCGAACGAGATCGGCAATGCTGCCGACCTGCAGCTTGGCGAGCAATCGCGCCTTGTGCACTTCGACGGTGCGCGGACTGATGTCCAGGACACGGGCAATCTCGCGGTTGTGCCGGCCGGACACCACCTGCGCCATGACTTGGTGCTCGCGCGGCGTCAGGGTCTTGAGCAGAGCCGTCGTCGCGGCATTGCGCTCCTGATCGTCCTGGTTCAGATGCTGGCGGGCGAAGGCTTCCCCGATCGCCGACAGGAGTCTGGCGTGATCGATCGGCTTCTCGAGGAAGTCGACCGCCTCGCTGCGGAAGGCCTGCCGCGCCGACTCGACATCGCCGTGGCCGGTCATGACGATCACCGGCAGCCAGCAGCCACTTTCGCGGAGACGCTTCTGCAGCGTGAGGCCGTCCATTCCGGGCATGCGGATATCGACCAGCAGGCAGCCGTACCAGTCTGGGCGGCGGGCGGCAAGGAAGCTCTCGGCGTCGGAAAAAACCGCCACTGCCAGGCCCTGCAGGCCCAGCAGGAGTCCCAGCGCATCACGCACCGACGGATCGTCCTCGACGATGTAGACGGTGTTGGCCTTATTTGGCATGGGCGACCCCTTCCTCGATCGGCAGAACCAGCTTGAAGACGCCGCGATCGGCAACCTCGGCCCAAAGGCGGCCGCCGTGCGCCTCGACGATCGCCCGGCTGATCGCCAGGCCGAGCCCGAGGCCGCTCGCCTTTGATGAATGAAAGGCTTCGAAGAGATGCTCCTCCATCTCCGCGGAGATGCCCGGACCGCTGTCTTCGACCGTGATGCAGACCCGCGTGGCGCCGTCCTGCCGTGCCGAAACGCGCACCTGCCGCTCGGCCCGCGGTCGTTCGGCAGCCGCTTCGAAGGCGTTGGCGAGCAGGTTGCGCAGGACCACTTCGAGCTGCAGCCGGTCGGCCCACAGCGCCGACGGCGGCGCCGGCTGCAGCAGCAGTTCGACACCCTGCTGCTGCGCCTGTGCGGCAAAGCGCGAGGCTGCCGACGACAGGAGTTCGCGCAGCCAGAGCCGTTCGAGCCGGGTCGCGCCGGTGCGGAAGAAGTCGCGCAGGCGGCTGACGACGTCGGCCGCACGCTGCGATTCGCCGACCACGCGATCGATCACCTCGCGCAGCCGTTCGCCGCTCTCGCCCTGGGCGAGCAACTGCTGACACGCTCGCGTGTAGGCGAGCAGCGCCGTCAGCGGTTGATGCAGTTCGTGTGACAGAGCCCCCGCCATTTCGCCGGCAGCGGCGAGCCGCAGCGTCTGCTGCAGTTCGGCGCTCAGCCGCTGCTTCTCGTCGACAACGACGCCGATGAAGAAGCCCGACAGGGCGAGGACGACGACGAGCACTTCGAGTTCGATCAGGATACGCGGCGACAGGCCGAGCAGGTGGGTGGCGACGATGACGCCGATCTGGGTCAGGCCGACGGTCAGCGCGGCGCCGGCGAGGCCCTGCCTGGCGGCGGCCCAGGCGATCGGCAGGAAGAGCACCGGGAAGTACTTGAACTCGGTCATCTCGCCGGCGACGAAGGTGAACGCGAGGACGCTGCCGGTGGTCAGCAGGCTCAACGCTTCCCGGCCAAGCAGCAGGCGGCGCAGGCGGGCGCGGCCGCGCTCGTCGAGCAGCATGGCAAGCAGGGGCATCGAGACCAGGACGCCGACCACGTCACCGAGCCAGTACGGCAGCAGCATCTCGGCTGCCGCGCCGCGCGGCAGGTATCCCGCCAGGATCAGCCCGGCAATGAACAGCAGGCTGTTGACCAGGGTACCGACGACCGTGATCGTGACCCAGTCGATGAGGCCACGCTGATTGACGAACATCGCCTTGCTGCCGACCCGGCGCCTGAGGATGCCGGCGATCAGCCAGTAGCCGGCGGTGAGCTGCAGCGCCAGACCACAGGCGAGGAGCCAGGGCAGCGACAGCTCGCGTACCCAGGCGTCGGCGGCGACGATGGCCAGCGCCAGCGGCGCTGCCGCCTGGCCGCCGTAGCGCACCAGAAACAGCAGGCCGAGTGCCGGCGCCGGGCTCCATGGCGTGACATCGAGTCCGTGTAGGGGGTGAATGTGGCTTGCCCAGTCGAGCGCGACGTAGCCGCCAACGAGCAGCAGGGCGTCACGCCAACCGAGCCGCCGGATCGCCGATTTCGGCATGCGGGCTCTGGCGGGTTGGTCGAGTCGCCATTGTGCTCGCGCCGCCGCCTTTTGGGTAGAGGCGGAATCGCGTAAGGGTTGCCCTTGCAGATGCCGCCAGCGCCTGCTCTGGCGGCACTCGACGCCCGTCGCGGGGCTGCCGACGCTGGCAGCATCACGTACGGTGCCGCCCGAATTTTCAGCAGCGCAGAATGCTGCCATGATGGGCCATCCTGTCGTCGGCAGGTGACGATTTCTGCAACAACCCCAACCCACCCGGAGAAACACAGATGAACTCTCGCTCGATGTTGTGCAAGCTTGCCGTCGTGACGCTTGGCGTGACCGCCGCCGCCGGCGCATCCGCCCGGACCGAAATCCAGAACAAGGGCTCCGACACCCTGGTCAATGCCGCGCAGTCGCTGGCCGAGCAATACGGCAAGGTCAATCCCAAGGTGGCGGTGGCGGTCTCCGGCGGTGGTTCCGGAACAGGCATTGCCGCGATGATCAACGGCACGGTCGACATTGCCAATTCCAGCCGCAAGATGTCGGAGAAGGAGATCAAGGAAGCCCAGGCCAAGGGCCGGCAGCCGATCGAGCACATCATCGGTTACGACGCGCTCGCCATCTACGTGCACAAGAACTTCCCGAACGATTCGATCACCGTCACCGACGTGGCGAAGATCTACGGTCGCGACGGCGGCGCGACCAAGTGGAGCGACCTCGGCATCACCATTCCCGGCTGCAAGGGCGAAATCGTCGTCGTCAGCCGGCAGAACAATTCCGGTACCTATGCCTACTTCAAGGAGGCGGTGCTTGGCGAGAAGGGCAAGTTCCGCCAGGGCACGCTCGACATGCACGGTTCCAAGGACGTCGCCGACCTCGTCGAGAAGACCCCCTGCGCGATCGGCTACAGCGGTCTCGCCTACGTCACCGACCACATGAAGGCGCTCTGCGTCGCGCCGGCGGCCGGCAAGCCCTGCGTCAAGCCGACCGAGGAAACGGCCTTCAATGGCACCTATCCGATCGCCCGGCCGCTGTTCATGTACACCAAGGGAGAGCCGGTCGGCGAGGTGAAGAAGTATATGGACTGGATCAAGAGCGACACCGGCCAGTGCATCATCGAGAAGGAAGGTTACGCGCCGATCAAGAAAGTGAAGTGCAAGTAAGCCATTCGCGGTCGGACGCCGGCAGCTCACCGGTGCTCCGTCCAATCCCCGTGTTCTGTGCCTGAGGAAGAAGCCAGCGATGAGTCATTACGAAGAACGTCTCGAAAGAGATCTGTCCAGGATCAAGCAACAGGTCGCCCTGCTCGCCGGGCTCGTCGAGAAGGCCCTCGACGATGCCGTGCACGCGCTGCTGGCCGACGACGATCCGCTGGCCTACGCCACGATCCTGGCCGACAACCGGATCAACGCCGTCAGCAACGAGCTGGATCGCATGCGCATGGCCTTCATCGGCGTGCACCTGCCGACCGGCAGCCACTTGCGCCTGATGGCGGCGGTCGTCCATACCAATGTCGCTCTCGAGCGCATTGGCGACTACGCCGTGACGATCTGCCGCGAGGCGGTGCAGATCGCTCTCCCACAGGGGCTGCTCGAACGCGAGATCGAGCTGATGGCCGGCGAATCGCGGCAGATGCTGAAGCAGGCGGTCGCTGCCTTCATCGAAGGCAACGCCGACAAGGCCACGGCGACGATGGCCATCGCCGACCAGGTCGAGCGGACCTTTGACATGGCTTTCGCCGATCTCGTCGGCGAGGGCGATCACTTCAACGTCAAGGACCTGTTCGCCTACCTGACGGTGTTCAACTCGCTCGAGCGGGTTTCCGATCAGGCAAAGAACATCTGTGAAGACACGGTCTTCGCGGTCACCGGCCAGCCCAAGGGGCCGAAGTTCTTCCGGATTCTCTTCGTCGACGAGGACAACAGCCTGCTCGGCCCGATCGCCGAGGCGGTCGCGCGCAAGAATTTTCCGGAGGTGGGCGAATATCACAGTCGCGGCCGGACGGCCGGTGTTGCCGATCCGCAGTCGATTGCTCTGCTGCACGAACTGGGAATCGACCTCGGCAGCCACCGGCCGCAGGCGATCCCGGCACATCATCACGAACTTTCCACGTTCCAGATCATCGTCAGCCTGCAGGGGCCGGTCAAGTCCTACGTCGAGCAGATTCCCTTCCATACGGTGGCGCTCGACTGGGAAGTCACCCAACCCGGCGGCGGGCAGCCTGATCTGCGGATCCTCAGTCGGGAGATCGCTCTGCAGGTCAGCAACCTGATGACGGTCCTGCGTGGCGAGGAGGCCAACTGAGATGGGCACCACCACGCAGGCGCTGAGCACCCGCGCCACTGACGCCCGCGCGGCCGAGGATTTCGACCGCCGTGACCTCGACTGGTACATCGACAAGCTGATTGCCGTCATCGTCTTCGTCTGCGGCATCTCGGCCGTCCTCTTCGTACTCGGGATCTTCTTCTTCGTCACCAAGGAAGGAATCGGCTTCGTCTTCGAGAAGATGGACTTCCGCGAGTTCTTCCTCACCCCCTACTGGTCGCCGAGCGACGCCGAGGATCCGGAGTACGGCATCCTCGCGCTGATGGCCGGCACCGCCAGCGTCACCGGGCTGGCGATGCTCGTCGCGGTGCCGTTCTCGCTCGGCGCCGCCATCTTCATCGCCGAGTTCGCCACCGGCAAGACGCGTGAAGCACTCAAGGTTCTGGTCGAATTGCTGGCAGCGATCCCTTCGGTGGTCTGGGGCTTCATCGGCCTGGTGATCATGAATCCGCTGCTGATCAAGTGGTTCGACATTCCGGTCGGTCTTTGCGTCCTCAACGCCGGCGTCATCCTCGGCCTGATGGCGGCGCCGATCATGACCTCGATCGCCGAGGATGCCCTGAAGGCCGTTCCCGACCGTTACCGCGAGGCGGCCGAAGCGATGGGCGCGACCCGCTGGCAGGTGATCTACAAGGTGGTGCTGCCAGCGGCCAAGAACGGCCTGCTCGGCGGCGTGCTGCTCGGTGTCGGTCGTGGCTTCGGCGAAACGATGGCGGTGCTGATGGCCACCGGTCATGCGGTCAACATCCCGGGCAGCATCTTCGACTCGGTGCGTGCGCTCACCGCGACGATCGCCGCCGAACTCGGTGAGGCGGTCGTCGGCGGCGAGCACTACCAAGTGCTGTTCACCATCGGCATCTTCCTCTTCCTCATCACCTTCATCATCAATCTGAGCGCCGATCTCATCGTGCGCGGCATACGCAAGGGGTAAGCCATGGCCACCGCCAATCCAACGATGTTTCAGGCCAGCGACCTGAACCACCACAACGAGCGCGTGCAGAGACGCTATCGACTGCTCTTCGGGCTGATGACTCTGCTTCTGATCACGCCGGTGATGCTGATCCTCGGCACCCTGGTGGTGAAGGGCGGCGGCGCGATCTCCTGGGAGTTCCTGCTCACTGCGCCGACCGACGGCATGCGCACCGGCGGCGTCTTTCCGGCGCTGCTCGGGACGATCTGGCTGGTGACGGTCGCGCTGATTCTGTCGGTGCCGATCGGCATCTTCGCCGCCATCTATCTCAGCGAGTACGCCGGGGACAACTGGTTCACGCGGACGATCAACCTGGCGATCATCAATCTCGCCGGCGTGCCGTCGATCGTTCATGCGCTGTTCGGGCTCGGCGCCTTCGTCCTCTTCTTCGAGTTCGGCACCAGCATCCTCGCCGCCAGCCTGACGCTGGCGGTGATGACCATGCCGGTGGTCATCGTCGCCACGCGCGAGTCGCTGCAGGCGGTGCCGCAGGCCTTCCGCGAAGCGTGCTGGAACATGGGGGCGACGCGCTGGCAGACGATCCGCCGCGTGGTCCTGCCGAACTCGCTTACCGGCATCCTCACTGGGGTCATTCTCGAAGTGTCGCGTACGGCCGGCGAAACGGCGCCGATCATGTTCACCGGCGCCGTCTTCTTCACGCCGTTCCTGCCGCAAAGCGTTTTCGACCAGACGATGGCACTCTCCCTGCACCTGTTCGTCGCGGCGACGCAGGTGCCGGGGATTGCCGAAGAGGTTCCCTTTGGCGTCGCCCTCGTCCTGATCGGTCTTGTGCTGACGATGAACAGCGTCTCGATCGCTTTCCGCATGTGGCTGAGGGGGAAAAAGAAATGGTGAGTTCAAGCGCAGCGGCGGTTGCCGGCGATGCCGTGGCACCGGCCGACCCCTCTCGGAGCAAGCTCGAGATCAGCAACCTGAGCATCCGCTATGGCAACACGGTGGCACTGCGGGAGGTCAATCTGACCGTTCGCGAGCACGAGATCTTCGGCATCATCGGCCCGGCCAACGCCGGCAAGACCTCACTGCTGAAGGCGATCAACCGGATGGATGTCTTCACCTCGGGGATGAAGGTGGCCGGCGAGATCCGTTTCAACGGTCGCGATACGAGCAAGCTGAGCAACGTCTATGCGCTGCGCAGCCGTATTGGGGTCGTCTTTCCGCTGCCGGTGGGGCTGCCGATGACGGTATACGACAACGTCGCCCTGTCGCCTCGCCTGCGCGGCATCAGCGACAAGGCCGAGCTGGACGTCATCGTGCAGCGCTGTCTGACCCGCGCGGCGCTCTGGGACGAAGTCAAGGACCGTTTGCACGCCCTCGGCAGCCTGCTGTCCGGTGGTCAGCAGCAGCGCCTGACGATCGCCAGGGCGCTCTCGCAGGAGCCGGATCTGCTGATGCTCGACGAGTTCTCGATCGCCGTCGATCCGGTCACGACGATGCGCATCGAGGACGTTCTCAAGGAGCTGCGCCAGGAAGTGACCATCCTCCTGGTCACCAATCTGGTGCAGCAAGCCCGGCGTTTGGCCGATCGAACGGCCTTCTTTCTCAACGGCGAGTGTGTCGAGGTCGGCATCACCGAAGACCTGTTTACCGGCGAGGTGAAAGACCAGCGCACGCGCGACTACGTCGAGGGACGATTCGGCTAGTCACCCGGCGCCGGCAGGCAGGCAGCGCGCGCGCGCCCAGACCCCGGCGATTCCAGTATTGCCTACCAAGGACACGATTTTCGATGAATACCGACCAGACCGCTGCGCTCGCGCAGCCGACGCCCCAGTACGCGATCGACAGCCAGCGACTGAACCTGTGGTACGGGACCTTCCAGGCGCTCTACGATGTCGATCTGCGCATCCGGCAAGGCATGATCACCTCGATGATCGGGCCTTCCGGGTGCGGCAAGAGCACCTTCCTGCGCAGCGTCAACCGCATCAACGAGCGCCTCGGCTATGTCCGTATCGAGGGCGGCATCCACGTCATGGGTGAGAACATCTACGACCCCGCGGTCGAGCTGGTGCAGGTGCGCAAGCAGGTCGGGATGGTCTTTCAGCGCCCGAATCCGCTACCCATTTCGATCCGCGACAACATCCTCTTCAGTCACCGGCTGCATGCCAAGGGTGGCGGCGACGTACACCAGGGCACTCCGGACGAGATCGTCGAACAGTCGCTGCGCCAGGTTCTGCTCTGGGACAAGGTGAAGGACCAACTGAAGCGCAAGGCGACCGAACTCTCGCTGGAGGAACAGCAGAAGCTCTGCATTGCCCGTCTGCTGCCGGTCAAGCCGAAGATCCTGCTGATGGACGAACCGTGTTCGGCGCTCGACCCGAAGGGCACCGAAGCGGTCGAGGAACTGCTCTGGGAGTTGCGCGGCCAATATACGATCCTGATCGTCACCCACAACATGGCGCAGGCGCGGCGGGCCAGCGAGGAGTGCGTGTTCATGCTGATGGGCCGGGTCGTCGAGCACGCGCTGACCGAGGAGATGTTCGTCACGCCAGCGCATCGCGAGACGGCTGACTATATCGAAGGGCGCTACGGCTGAGCGCCGGACGGCCGGTGCGCAGCCGGGCGCGGATCGCGCGCAGCGCCGCCGACCAGCCTCGACCGGGCTTCTGTCGGCAGCGCTGCTGATCGCGCAGGGGCGGGTGACGCGACTCGGGTATACTGTCGCCCGCGCTGCACCCATTGGCGGCAGGGCGTTGCGGTTCGCTGGCGAGCAGCCGGCCGCCGTCCCTTGCCCCGCTCCTGTCGCTGTCATTGTCGTCACCGGAAAGAAGAAAATGAAGAAGAGAAGCGTCGTGCTGTCGATCGTCCTCCTGTCGGCGGCGCTGCTCGCGGCCTGTGGCAGGAAGGACGAGGCGCCTGCAGGCAAGGTGGCGGCTGCGCCGGCTGTCGCCATTGTCGTCGGGCTGGACGACAATTTCCCGCCGATGGGCTACCGCGACGAGAAGAATGCGCTCGTCGGCTTCGACATCGATCTGGCGAGGGAAGCCGGCAAGCGGCTGGGCGCCGAAGTGCAGTTCAAGCCGATCGACTGGAATGCCAAGGAAGCCGAGCTCAACAGCAAGCGAGTCGATGTCCTGTGGAATGGCCTGACGATCACCGAAGCGCGCAAGGAGAAGATTCTGTTCACCACGCCGTACCTGGAGAACCGCCAGATCATCGTCGTCACCGACCAGTCGCCGCTCAGGACCAAGGCCGACCTCGCCGGCAAGGTGGTTGGCGTGCAGGATGGCAGCAGCGCGATCGAGGCCGTCGAGAAGGACGCAGCCACCGCCCGGTCGCTCAAGGAGCTGAAGAAGTTCGGCGACAACGTCACGGCGCTGATGGATCTGGGCGCAGGACGACTCGATGCGCTGGTTGTCGACGAAGTCGTCGGTCGCTATTACACCGCCAGGAAGCCCGGCGAATACCGCGTTCTCGACGAGAACTTCGGCACCGAGGACTACGGCGTCGGTACCCGCAAGGACGATACCGAACTCATGGCCAGACTGCAGAAGACGCTCGACGAGATGAAGAATGATGGTGCGGCCGCTGCCATATCGACGAAATGGTTCGGCAAGGACATCATCAAGAAGTAATGGTGCATGGACTATCTGATCCGGATCATGGGCCCCCTGATCGAAGGGACGGGGGTCACGCTGCAGGTCTTCCTCATCAGCTTCGTCTTCGCCGTACCGCTCGGTCTCGTTCTCGCCCTCGTCAGGATTTCCCGCTTCGCCGTGCCGAGGGCGCTGGTCAATGGCTACATCTGGCTGATGCGCGGTACGCCGCTGATGTTGCAGATGCTGTTCATCTACTTCGCACTGCCTTTCGTGCCGGTGATCGGCGTCCGCCTGCCGGACTTTCCCGCCGCCATCGTCGCCTTCGTCCTCAACTACGCCGCCTACTTCGCCGAGATCTTCCGCGCCGGCATCCAGTCGATTGATCGCGGCCAGTACGAAGGGGCGCGGGTCCTCGGGCTCAGCTATCCGCAGACGATGCGACGGATCGTCCTGCCACAGGTGTTCAAGCGCATCCTGCCGCCGCTCAGCAACGAGACGATCACGCTGGTCAAGGACACCTCGCTGATCTACGTCCTGGCGATGAACGACCTGCTGCGCGCGGCGCGCGGAATCGTCCAGCGCGACTTCACGACGATGCCCTTCGTCGTCGCCGCAGCGTTCTACCTGGCGATGACGCTGGTACTGACGCTCGGCTTCCAGCACCTGGAAAAAAGGTACGCGGTCTACGATGGGTAGCCCGATGATCGATGCCCGCGGTGTCCACAAGCGCTTTGCCGCGGTGGAAGTGCTCAGGGGCGTGTCGCTGGCGGTCGACAAGGGCGAGGTCGTTGCCGTCATCGGTCCGTCGGGCTCCGGCAAGAGCACCTTCCTGCGCTGCCTCAACCACCTCGAGACGGTCAGCCGCGGCAGCATCGACATCGAGGGTCAATCGCTGGTCGCGACCGGCGCCGATGGCGCCTGCCGTTACGCGCCCGACGCCGACATCCGGCGGATCTGCCGCAGGATGGGAATGGTCTTTCAGCACTTCAACCTGTTTCCGCATCTGACGGTGCTGCAGAACATCATCGAGGCGCCGATCACCGTCAAGGGCCTGCGCCGTGAAGAGATCCTGCCGACGGCCGAGGAACTGCTGCGCAAGGTCGGCCTGCTCGACAAGCAGGCGAGCTATCCCTCGCGGCTGTCCGGCGGACAGCAGCAGCGCGTCGCGATCGCGCGGGCGCTGGCGATGGACCCGGACATCATGCTGTTCGACGAGCCGACATCCGCTCTCGACCCGGAGCTCACCGGCGAAGTGCTGCGCACCATCCGAGAACTCGCCGAAGAGCACATGACGATGCTGGTGGTGACGCACGAAATGGCTTTTGCCCGCGAAGTGGCGACCCGCGTCGTCTTCATGGACGGCGGCGAGATCCTCGAGGCGCGTCCGGCCCGGGAACTGTTTGCCGCCCCCGAACACCCGCGCACGCGCGACTTCCTCGAGAACATGCTGTAGCAGGCTTCTGCAGCGCGGCTGCGGGAGTCGGGCCGGGGGGGGTGGGAGCAGGACCTGCAACCGGCGGCGCCGCGGCGCTGCGCGCGGTCGTCGCCGCGCTGGTCGGCGAGAGCGGGTTGTGGCACGCCGCTTTCCCGAGGCACACGGTGCGTGCAGGCATGCCACGATGTCCGCCACGCGCTTGACTGAAAGGGCCGACGCTGATCTACTCGGGTATGTCGTTCTGCTTGGCCAGCGCCCGTGATGCTGGGTGTTTCCGCAACGTTCCCCCAACGCATCGCCCATTCTTCCTTCAGGAGATCAATGTGACTTACAGGAAACTCGCGACGGCCATGCTGGTCATGTCGCTCGCTGCACCCGGCGTCCACGCACAAAGCGCAGCGGCAGGGACTGCCCAGCCGGTGGCGAATGCCGTCGATGCGGCATCGATCCAGGCGCTCAAGGACATGGGCGCGCATCTGCAGACCCTCACGCGCTTCAAGGTGTCGACCGAACTGACTGGCGAGCGCGTCCTGGCCGACGGTCAGAAGCTGCAGCACTCGGCGACGGCGAGCATCGAGGCGGTGCGCCCGAACATGCTGCGCGCCCGCATGTTCAGTGCCCGCGCCGAACGCGAGATCTTCTACGACGGCAGGCTGGCGACCCTTTACATCCCGGCGCAGAGGTCCTACTCGACGGTCGAGTTCTCCGGCAACCTCGGTGAACTGATCAGCAAACTGGAAGACCGGTACGGCATCGAGATGCCGATGGCCGACCTGTTCCTCTGGGGTACGCCGGCGGCGCCGCTCGACCAGATCGAATCGGCAATGAATGCCGGCCAGGACTTCATCGACAAGGACCTCTGTGACCATTACGCATTCCGGCAGGGCACTGTCGACTGGCAAATATGGATCACGACCGGCAGCAAGCCGTTGCCGCGCAAGCTGGTGATCACGAATCGTTCCGACGAGGCGCGTCCGCAGTCGGTCCAGTATTTCGACTGGAACCTGCAGCCGAGCTTCAGGGACAGCATCTTCAAATTCACGCCGCCGAAGGGCGCGACCGCGGTCGAACTGCGTTCGCTCGAGAAAAAGTAAAGGAGCGCCAAAATGAAAAAATCGTTCAGCAAGATGTTCCTGGCACCCGTGACGGTTCTCGTTCTGGCCAGTTTCGCCATGCCCCCGGCCGCCGAGGCGCGTGGTGGTGGCGGGGGGGGTGGCGGCCACGCCGGTGCGCGTGCCGCGGGGGGTGGCGGTGGCGGCAACCGGCAGCTCAATACGGCCAGCCGTGACGTGCGCGCCGACAATGTGCGCAGCACCAGCGTGAGCAACGTCAGCAATCGGAACACCAACGTCAACGTCAACAGGAACGTGAACGTCGACGTCGACCGTCGCGGTGGCGGCTGGGACAACGACTATCACCCGGTTGCGACAGCGGCGGCGGTGACCGCAACGGTGGCAGTCACCGCCGCGGTTGTCGGCTCGATGGTGCGTACCGTTCCCGCCAACTGCGTCCCCGTGAACTATGGCGGCATGATCTATCAGCAGTGCGGCAACACCTGGTACCAGCCGCAGGGTTCCCAGTACATCGTGATCAACCCGCCCTACTGAGCGTCGGCAGGCTGGGACGCTTGGCGACGCGGGCCGGCGGCGGGGCTCCGCTTTGTCGCCCCGGTCGCGCATCGGTTCCGGACGCGATGAATGGCACCAGAGCGCCGGCGTCGCCCGGCCAGCCGACGGACAGCGCCGCTGCCCGGGTGCGAATGTCAAAGAAGGCAACGCTCGTCGGCGCCATTGTCTCCGTGTCGCAGGCCGGCCTCAGGGAACAGCGAGTTGGTTGCGCAACTCCTCGATGCGGCGGCGATTGACGCCGAAGTCGTAGCGCCCGACGCGCGACGCCGAGCGTACCTGGATCACGCCACTGCTGGCGTCGAACCAGAACTCGACGTCATCGACGAACTTCATGAGCCGCGTTTCACACTGCACGTAGAGATAATCCGGGCGACTGTCGACGACGATCGTGCCCGGCTGTTCCTGCAGCAGTGCGCGCAGCCAGGCGATCGTCGCCAGGCCGTCGCCACGCAGCAACGGCAGCGGCGCGATCCGGGCCTGCTCCCCCTGCGCGTGGCCGGACCACAGGTGGGCCTGGCTGCTGACGCTGTTGGCTGTCGCCGACGGGCGCTTGAGCATGCCCGCGCGTACCCCGAGGTCGCCAGGAGGCGTACCCCTGAAGAAACCGAGCTGCCCGGCGAGCAGCGTCCCTACGGCGGTCGCCAGAAAGCCGAAAGCGATCCACCAGCGCATGCGCATTGCGACACCTCCAGCAGCAGCGACGGCATAACGAAAAAGGGACGTCGTGCACATCATAGGCGGAAAAGGCCTCGCCTGTGCACGACGCCGATGGCAGCGGCAGGCGAACGGTGCCGGTGGGCGCACGCTGCGACGCAGCTTGCAGCATCATCGCGTTCCCGACCATCAGCCCACTGCAAGCAGCGAGGCATCATGACCCCACCCGGACGCGACGGCTTCACTTCCTCGTTCGGCGTCCTCGTGGCCATCCTCGGCTCGGCCGTCGGGCTTGGAAAAAGCTGGAAATTTCCTTCGCTGACCGGCGCCAACGGCGGTGCCGGCGTCGTCTCGGGATTGCCCGGCAGGTGTCGTCATGCTCGCCCAGGGCATCGATGAGGCACAGCCCGCCGCCACCGGCAACCCGCACGTCGCGACGGCAGCCAGTGGGTGGCGGGGCGCTGTGCGCACTCCGCCCTGTAGCGCTCAGAAGCATCCGCGTGCCCAGGTCTGCTGCCGCGGGCAGCCCCTCCGGGCACTCGCGTCGCATGACTTCGGCAAGGCTCGCCGCCAGCTCGCTGAACGCGCATCCATGGTCAAGGCCGCGTCCGGTGGCGGCGCTGCGCAGGGCTTCCTCGCCGCCGGCACGCAGAACGAGCAGCCGACGGCTGGCGATCGGCCGCAGCAGGGAATCGGCCAGCAGGCGGGTCCAGTAGTGCTCCACCTGCTCGGGCGGAGCGGTTACCCGGTCGATCAGGGTGTCGAAGATGTCGAAGGAGACGATGTGGTCGCTGTAGGCGAGCGCCAGCCATGGTGCAATGGCCGGCCCGGCCGTTCGCCTGGTGCTGCCGGCGCAGCCAGCGCAGCTTCAGCGAGGAGGGCGAGCGAGCCCGGCTCGGGGACGTCCGAGCGGACGTTGGTGAAGACGAAACGGTTGTCGTCGTAGTCGCGGTCACCGCCGCCAAGAATATCCTCGAAGCCGACCCACAGGCCGTCGACCGGAATGACGCCGTCGGCAGCCCAGGTTGCATGGCCGACGTGCACCAGACCGTCGGCATTGCCTGTGCCGGGGCCGGTAAAGAACTTGTCGCCGGTGCTCAGGACATCCATGCGGAAACGCAGCACCGTACCCGCGGCATAGGTCCCGAGGCTCAGCGCCGTACCCACCGCGGTCTGGTGGTTGTGGAAGAAGGGATTGCCGAGGAAGCCCGTTGGCTCGATCAGGTTGAGCACCCTGTCGTATCCGGCAGTCTGTCCGGCAAAACAAATCACTACTTCGCCGCCCGCCACTCCTCGTGCCGCAGCCGGGCAGGAGTTCCGGGCGAGCCGTTCGCGCGCGCCCGGCACGCCGCTCGGCCGGTGTCAGACGATGCGGCAGGCTTCGTCGAAGGCCAGTCGGGGACCGCGCGGATGCGGGCTGGCGGGGTCGCCGATGCCGAGGTTGCAGAGGAAGTTGGCGCGGTAGCGCCCGTCGGCGAAGAATGCGGCGTTGAGCTTGCCGGTGTCGAAGCCGGACATCGGGCCGCAGTCGAGGCCGAGCGCGCGCGCTGCGATGATCAGGTAGGCGCCCTGCAGCGTACCGTTGCGGAAGGCGGTGCTGGCGGCGAGTTCGGCGTTGCCGGCGAACATCGGCCGCGCGTCGTAGGCCGGAAACATCGTCGGCAGGTGCTCGTGGAAAAGGCTGTCGGTGGCGATGATCACCGTCACCGGCGCTGCCAGCGTCTTCTCCAGATTGCCGGGTGACAGCGCTGGCGCCAGCAGCGCCTTGCCTTCGGGGCTGGTGACGAAGACCAGCCGCGCCGGCTGGCAGTTCATCGAAGTCGGACCCCACTTCATCAGGTCGTAGAGCCGGCGCAGCGTCGCTTCCGGGACCGGTTCGCGGGCGAACGCGTTGTGCGTACGGGCGTTGAGGAAGAGCTGCTCGAGGGCTGCGGTGGGGAGGGCTGGCATCGGGTGTCCTTCGGGTTGTCGGATGGGCAGGGGCAGAGTGGCTGCCGCCCGCGGCAGCGCGCCGAGTCCTGCTGCCTTGCCGGTGGCACGCCACGCGGTCTTCGACGGAGATTCCGGCCCGGAGTTCAGATCGGGTTCGTGGCCCGAACTGCAGCGGCGGCGCGCCGACCGCCGGTCAGCTGCGCGCGCTGTTGGCGCGGCGGACCCTTGTCGCTTCGTGCAAGCTGCGGCTCGCGCCACATCTTCGGTCCGACGATGCCGTCGGGGACGAGCCGGTGGGTCCTCTGGAAGCGGCCCGGCGGCCGAGGACTACGCAAGCCTCAGGGACTGGGTCGGCGACGATTTCGACCCGCACGACTTCGACCTGGCGGCGCATGCCCGGCGAGTCGGCGAGGTCGTCGCCCGCTGAGACCGGCCGGCGGAGGTGGTTGCAACCGGTCATGCGGGCAGCAACCACGGCCGGGCGGGATGTATCCGGAAGACGTCATCATCTGGCGCCAGACCGTGCGCCGTATCGTTGCCGTCATTCCCATCAGAAACATGAACTGGCGGCGATACGGCTTGTTTCTCGGGGCAAACGGGAGGGGGCAGCCGGCAGGCGTGTCAACAAGCCCATTGCCGCCGGCGCGAGAGCATCCTGACGCCTTGGGAAAGCATCCTGATGCCTCGGGGAAGCAATCCACGGCGTAGCGCGTTGCCGGTTTCTCTTCTTGCCCGACTCGTTGTTCCCCACTGCTCCCGCCTGCCGGCGCCGGTCGGCGGGCTGGACGGCGATGCACGCCGGCCACCGGCCGCTGCCGCTGAACGGCAGCCCCCCTGCGGTAGAATCGCGGTGGCGCTGCGGCTGGGGGGAGACAAGGATGCTCGAGGGCGGTCGCCGTTCGCCGGCCTCTTCAGATTCGGGTGCGTCGCCGCTGCAGCGCCGTTTTTCTCCCATCAACCACGCCGGAGCCAGTCGTGAAGATTCTTGAATACATCGGCCTCGACACGACGCGCGTCAGGGCCAGCTACCGGAAGGTGGCGGAGGCCATCGCGCGCGGCGATTTTCGCGCCGCACAGGTGAAGAAGCTCGTCAACCTGAGCCACGGCAAGTTCTACCGCGCCCGCCTCGACGACGCCGACCGGCTGCTCTTCGCGCTCGTCCGCCACGGTGACGAAGTGTGCGCGCTGATGCTCGAGGTGATCGCCAACCACGATTACGACAAGTCGCGATTCCTGCGCGGCGCCGCGATCGACGAGAGCCGGGTCGCCGACATCGACGCCGCGACGGCGATCGGCGAAGCAGAGCCGCTGCGCTACCTGCACCCGGAACGGACGACGATTCATCTGCTCGACAAGCCGATCTCGTTCGACGACGCGCAGGAAGCCATCTATCGCCAGCCGGCGCCGCTGATCGTTGTCGGCAGCGCCGGCAGCGGCAAGACGGCGCTGACTCTCGAGAAGCTCAAGCACGCCGAGGGCGAGGTGCTCTACGTCACGCACTCGAGCTACCTCGCACAGAGCGCCCGCGATCTGTATTACGCCAACGGCTTCGAACATGCCGGGCAGGAGGCGGTCTTCCTCGCCTACCGCGAGTTCGTCGAATCGATCCGCGTGCCGGCAGGCCGCGAGGCGACCTGGCGCGACTTCGCCGGCTGGTTCGGGCGCATGCGGCAGACGTTCCGCGACTTCGACGGGCACCAGGTGTTCGAGGAGATCCGCGGTGTCCTGGCCGCCGGCGCCGGCGGCATCCTGAGTCGCGACGAGTATCGCGCGCTCGGCGTCCGCCAGTCGATCTTTGCCGCCGAGCAGCGCGACCGGCTCTACGAGCTGTTCGAGAAGTATCGTGCCTGGCTGGTCGAGGCGAGGCTCTACGACCTCAACCTCGTCGCGCAGGAATGGCTGTCGCTGGCGGCGCCGCGCTACGACTTCGTCGTCATCGACGAGGTGCAGGACATCACCACCGTGCAACTGGCGCTGGTCCTGCGGACGCTGAAGAAGGCCGGCCACTTCCTGCTTTGCGGCGATTCGAACCAGATCGTCCACCCCAACTTCTTCTCCTGGAGCCAGGTCAGAAGCCTGTTCTGGAAGGATCCGAAGATCGCCGAGCGGCAGCAGCTGCGCGTTCTCAGCGCCAACTTCCGCAACGGGCTCGAAGCGACGCGGGTGGCCAACCAGTTGCTGAAGATCAAGCACCGCCGCTTCGGTTCGATCGACCGCGAGAGCAACTTCCTCGTCCAGGCGGTCGGCGGCGACACCGGACAGGTGGCGCTGATCCCCGACAGGGAGGCGACGAAGCGCGAACTTGACCAGAAAATCCGCCAGTCGACGCAGTTCGCCGTGCTGGTCATGCGCGACGAGGACAAGATCGAGGCGCGCCGGCATTTCGCGACGCCGCTGCTGTTTTCGATCCACGAGGCGAAAGGTCTCGAGTACGAGAACATCGTCCTCTACCGCTTCATTTCCGATCACCGCGCCGAGTTCGGCGAAATCGTCGATGGCGTTGCCGCCGCCGATCTCGAGGTCGAGACCCTCGACTACCGGCGGGCGAAGGACAAGAGCGACAAGTCGCTCGAGGTCTACAAGTTCTTCGTCAACGCGCTCTACGTCGCGCTGACGCGGGCGATCAGGAACGTCTACGTGATCGAGTCGGACAGCGGGCATCCCCTCGTCGGTCTGCTCGGCCTGAGCGTTGGGCCGATCACCGTCACGGCGCAGAAGTCGACGCTCGAGGATTGGCAGAAGGAGGCGCGCAAGCTCGAACTGCAGGGCAAGCAGGAGCAGGCGGAAGCGATCCGGCTGACGATCCTGAAACAGACGCCGGTGCCGTGGCCGGTGGTCGGCGAGGAGAAGCTCGTCGAGCTGCTGCAGAAGGTGTTCCGCGAACAGGCGCCGGGTGCGAAGATGAAACAGCAACTCTACGAGTACGCCACCTGCCATGACGAGCCGCAGCTGGCCGTCTGGCTGGCCGCCGAGGCGCGTTTCGATCAGGCAGTCCACTATGCGAAGCAGCGGGCGACCTTCGGCCGCAAGACCTACGTTCCATACTTCGCCCGGCATTTCAAGGACATTCTCAAGCAGTGCGAGCAGTACGGCATCGAGCATCGCCTGCCGATGAACCAGACGCCGCTGATGGCGGCGGCGGCGGCCGGCAATCTGCCGCTCGTCGAGGCCCTGCTCGAACGCGGTGCCGCCCGCGATGCCGTCGACCAGTATGGTTACAACGCGCTGCACTGGGCCCTGCGCGAAGGCTTCCGCGATCCGGCCTTCGCGACCGGTCCGCTCGCTGCGCTCTACGAGCGGCTCGCTCCGGGCAGCATCGACGTCCGGACGGGCGACCGGCTGGTCCGCCTCGACCGCCACCTCGCCGAGTATTCGCTCTTCCAGACGCTCTGGGTGCTCTTCAAGTCGCGCTTCACCCACCCGCAACGTCGCCGCATGGGGGCTTTCGAGGCGAAGGACATCCTTGATGCCTGGCAGCACCTGCCGGCCAACATCGTCCGCCCCGAACGCCGGCGGCGGCAGTACCTTTCCTCGGTTCTCGCGCGCAACGAGATCGACCGCGACTACGCCTACAACCGGGGGCTGTTCCGCCGCCTGCAGCAAGGCTGGTACCAGTTCGATCCCGGCCTCTCGGTGCGTCGCCGCCAGGGCGAGGAAGAGGTCTGGCTGCCGGTCATCTCCGCCCTCAATCTGCCGCTGATCAGCGAGGTTTCGCACTGGGATCACGGTGAATGGGACAGTGTGCAGGAGGCGGTCGACCGCCTCGTCGAACTGGCCGGCCTGCCGGCGCGCAGTGCACCGATCGCCGCCGAGCGCGTGCTGGCGGCCGCGCGCGTTCGCGAGGAGGAACACCTGGCGGAAGCGAGGGCGCTGCAGGCGCAACGCGACGCCGCGCGCGCCGCCGCCGCGCAG
>ERZ761609.710-NODE-710-length-36066-cov-11.357252_pt1 | contig 36066 bp, 33 predicted proteins | sample MGYA00511163_ERZ761609 | MGnify/ENA primary metagenome ERZ761609 (study PRJEB28899, sample SAMN02445070) | bioreactor sludge metagenome | biome: EBPR sludge | place: Australia: Brisbane, Thorneside Wastewater Treatment Plant | collected 2011-12-16 ...
CGAGCCGGCCGACCCTCTTGCCGCACAGCCGGCCCCGGCCCTCGACGAGGAAGTCGCCCGCGCGCTCGATGAACTCAAAGCTGAAGTCGAGACCGCCAAGTCCGAATCGGGACGGCCTGCCGCCCTCGAAGCCATGGCTCAGTCGATCGAATCGTTGCGGCAGGAACAGGAGACTGCCAAGGTTCCGGCCACCGCTTCCGACACGCCGGCCTCTGCACCACCAACCGCGCCCGAGTTGCCCCGGGGCGGCAATCTGGTTGCCGACATGCGGGCCATAGCCGCTGGATGGTTCCACAACGGCCGGGCGTCCGACCGGATTAACCGCGGACCCGGCGATGTGGCGATGCCGGAGGAACTGACCGCTGCCGCAGCCGATCGCGGCGTCAGCATCAGCCACACCGAGAAATCACTCAAGGCTCTGACCGAGAAGGATTTTCCCTGCATAGCCCTGGACAAGGCCGGTGGCAGTCATGTGCTGCTTGGCAGGCCCGACAAGACCACGCTGCTGCGCAAGGACGGCGAGAGCGCCAAACCGGTCCGGCTGAGCGCTTTGCAGAAGATCTTTTCCGGCGTCGTGTTCTTCGTCCGCCCCAGGCCTGAACCTGCCGGCGACACGATGGCCGCAACCTCGTCTCGCATGGCTGGCCCGGCTGCTGAATCGTCCGAGGTGGCAGCGATCAAGGGGATTGCCTCCACAGTCGCGGCGGAAATGTTCCGGACCCAGAAGCCGCTGCTCTTGCAACTCATTCTGGCGACTGTCCTGAGCAACCTGTTCATGTTCGCCATGCCGCTGTTTTCCATGGCGGTGTATGACCGGGTGGTCCCGCATCTGGCCTGGGAGACGCTGTGGGCCTTGTCCCTGGGCGTGATGATCGTTCTCATCGCCGATTTCGCCATCCGCTTCATCCGCCTCAAGTTGATGGATTCGGTCGGACTTTCGACCGCCACCGCGCTGCAGACACGGTTGTTCAGCCGCCTGATGCATGGACGGCTGAAAGATCTGCCAACCGCCCCTGGTGGGGTTGCCAATGGGGTGCGCGAGGTCGAGGCCCTGTGCCATGTCATCCCGGCCGTGGCGATCTCGGTGGCGATCGATCTGCCGTTCTTCATCCTGGCAACCGCTCTGATCTATTCCATCGCCGGCTTTGTTGCCATCACCCCGGTTCTGGGAGCTCTGGTCATGGTGGCGATCCACATCCTGCCACTGATCGGCGAAGATGCGGCGCGCAAGCATTCCCGGTATGTCGGCACCCAGACCAACGCGGTTCTGGAAGCGATGGGCGCCATCGAATCGGTCAAGGTGACCGGTGCCGAGCGCGTTCTGCTCCGCCGCTGGGAGCGGCTGGTTGACGCCTCGGCCTATGCCAGCCATCGCAACCGCTTGCAGGGCAGCCTTGCGACCCAATCATCCGTGGTGATTTCCCAGGTGGTTGTTGTCCTGGCGATGATCATCGGCGTCTATGAAATTTCGACCGGCACAATGACGATTGGCGCCATGACCGCCGCCGTTCTGCTGATCGGGCGCATGATGGCGCCGATCAGCCAGATGATGTCGTTCATCCACCGCGCCCATCAGTTGTCCAGCGCTGCCAAGACGATGCTGCGCATCTTCTCGGTGCCGCAGGAGGGGGCCGGTGATTCCTCCGAGGCCCGCGAAGAGACGCCGATCAACGGCCATATCGCCTTCAGGAATGTCAGTTTCACCTATCCGGGCGAGGAAACACCTTCTCTGGATAGCATCACGCTCGACATCCGGCCCGGCGAGAAGGTGGGTCTGATCGGCCGCGTCGGCAGTGGCAAGAGCACTCTCTTGCGCCTCATCCTGCGCCTGCATGAGCCGACCTCGGGCACAATGATGTTTGACGATCGCGATGCACGCCAGATTTCGCCGCGGGCATTGCGGCGGGTGCTCGGCTTCATGCGGCAGGACAGCGTTCTCTTCGACGATACGTTGCAGGCCAACATCTGCTTTGGCATGGAGACGATGCGGGCGTCCGACTTTGAACGGGCGGTCACCGTCAGCGGCGTCAAGGATTTTGCCGCGCGTCATCCGGCCGGCTATGGCATGCGGGTCGGAACACGGGGCGAGCGTCTGTCCGGCGGCGAGCGCCAGTCCGTGGCGCTGGCCCGCCTGCTGGCCGAGAATCCGAAGGTATTCATCATGGACGAGCCCACATCGGCGATGGACAACGCTCTGGAGGCCCGCATCGTCCGAGATCTGCGCGAAATCATCGCTGAGAAGACCTTCGTTGTGGCCACTCACCGGGCGCCGCTGCTCAGCCTTGTCGACCGCATCATCTGGATGGAAAACGGGCGCATCGTCGCCGATGGCCCCAAGGCCGATGTCATGCAGCGCCTGTCGCAGGCGGCCTGACGCCGGGTAAGCGACCCGGTCAGGACAATGCTACCCGTTTCGTTGGCCGCCGATTAACGAAATGATGAGGTGTTGCACGCTAAGGATGTGGGACGAGTGCCCGCATGCGGCGGGCAGGGTCAGAACCCAGGCTGGGTCGAGGTCGGTTCCATGGCAGGCGGAGGCTCCGGCGAGGAAGAGAACTACTGGCCGGGATTCGTGGACGCGCTCACCACCATGACCATGGTGCTGACCTTCATCATGATGATCCTCGGCGTCGTGATCTTCTCGATGTCGGACAAGATTTCCAAGATCATGATCAAGCAGATCGCCGAGGCTGCCAAGATCGACATCTCCGGCGGCGGCAGCCTGGACGAGGTGCGCGACAAGATCGTCGCCGCACTCAAGGCTCAGCACCGCGAAAAAAGCTCTGCTGAGGACACTGACAAGATCACCCAGTTTCCCCTGCGCGGTGATTCCTATGCGGCCCCCCAGCCGGCGTCGCCGAACACCGGGCGCACCAAACTGCCATCACCGGTGCCCAATGCCATCAACAGCGACGGCAAGCTGGCGGGCAATACCGCTTCCGAGCAGCCGCTTGCCGGTCAGCATGACGAGAAGAAGGTGGCCCCGCCTCCCTCGCCCGAGGATCGCGACCCCAACAAGATCGAGCCGGACCGCCGCATCGAAGCCTCGACGATCAACGAAGTGGCCCAGAAAGCCTCTGGCGTCACGCTGTCGGGTGACGGCGCCGTGCTGACGGTGTCGTTCGAAAAGCGGGTCGTCCAGCTTGACGACGCCAAGACGCAGGAATTCCGCAGCGTGGTCAACAATTCGAATGCGGTCAAAACTGCGACCAAGCTCGAAGTGCGCGGCTATGCGGATGTCTCGGTCATCGGCGTGACCGAGGCCCGCCGTATCGCCTATTACCGGGCCATGCTGATCCGCAAGCAGCTGATGATGACCGGGATCGATCCCGAGCGCATCGCGGTCCGCATTGAGGATGGCGCCTCCGCTGACGGCGACCTGGTCAAGGTTTTTGCCAAATAGCCGGTAGAATTAACCGTTTGTTGCCTTTGCACTGTTAACCTTACCCCCATCACCGGTCTGCGCAGGGCCGGCACGGGGTACGGGTATGCGTTCAAAGAGTCTTGCGTCCAAGATCAAGGTCCAGTCCATCCGCATGGCTGTGGTTTACACCGCGCTGGTCGGGCTGACCGCGTGGCAGTGGCACTTCGTCTGGGAAGGTGTCAACCACAACATCTACCTTAACGCGATGATTTTCCTCGTGTTCCTCTTCGGCGCGGCGCTCGCGGCGGTTGACCTGAGGGGCATGACCAACGAGCGCCTGGCGTTCGAGGCCTTGCAGGAAGCCTATTCCGATATCCAGATGGGCCGGATCAAGGGCAAGGAAGACCCCTTCTGGCGGCATTACCGCTGTCTGGAGAAGGGAACGGTCTTCACCCCGCCCAAGCTGCTGGGCCATCTTTATGAACTGATCGTCGAGGAATTGCATCGCACCAAGCAGATGCAGATTTCCGTCGCGACGATGCAGAATCTTATCGCCGCCATTCAGCACTCCAACCATCAGAGCCGCTCGCTGCTGCAATACATGAGCGGACTTCTGGTGTTTCTTGGTCTTATCGGAACCTTCATCGGCCTGATGGAAATGGTCAGTTCGGTCGGTGGTATCATCGGCGGCCTGGCCAATTCCGAGGCCAGCGGCGATGCCGTCAAGAACCTGCTCGGCGCCTTGCAGGCTCCGCTGACCGGCATGGCGACCGGCTTTGCCGCCTCGCTGTTCGGACTGTTCACGTCACTGGTTCTGGGTCTGGTCAACCGGTTCGTTTCCTCGGCGGCCCATGCGATCGAGGCCGAGTTCGAGGCTTGGCTCGCCGGCATCTCCCAGCTTGAAAACGAGAAGAAGTCGAGCGGCGAAGGCCGTGGTGGCGAAGGCGGCGCTGGCGGCGGGTCCGGTTCGGTGGAGGGCGTGGCGCCGGGCGATGCCACCTTCATGGCCGCACCGGGCGTGGCAGCCATGATCACCGCCATGCGCTCGACCAACCACACATTCGAAAAGACCGCCGATGCGATCATGAAGCTGGCGGACAAGCGCAAGGAAGAGAACGACACCCTGATGGCGACGCTCGCCCAGATGGAGCGACTGACAGCCGAGCAGGACAGCATGCGCCGCGCCATCACTGCGCTGGGCTCCATCCGCGACGATATTTCCGGCCTGCGTCAGCTCGATTATGCCCAGGCCAATCGCATGGTCGAAGGCTTTTCCAAGATCGAACATACCCTTGAGGAATCGCGTATCGCCACCTCCAAGGGTTTTGAAGCGATGGCCTTGCAGGAGCTCGAGGCCCGCAAACAGGCGCGGGTCGAGACCGATCTGGTGCTCAGCAAGATCGACGAGACCAAGGATGAAGCCATCAAGCAGCATCTGAGCACCACTGACCGCCTGGAATCGCTTGTCCAGTTGCAGGCCAGCCTCAGCCGCCTGTTGCAGACGACACAGGATCAGACGGTCGACAAGATCGAGGACATGCAGGGATCCATGTCGGAGATCCGCGCGGCCCATGCCGATCTTGTCCAGAGTCTCGAGCATGTGCGTGGTGACGTGACCTCCGGAATCAAGGAACTGCTCAACCGGCCAGACACTTCGCCGCAGATCCAGCAGATGTCGGTTTCGATGGATTCGACGCTGGTCAAGGGCCTGGGCGAGGTTGCCCAGGTGCTCAACACCGCCCTTGCCATCATGACCTCCAGCATGAAGGATATCGCCGCCAAGCAGGCCGATACCGCACAGGCTCTCAACGTCATTTCCGACACCAAGGAGCTTACGACCGAGATCCGTTCGCTCGGCCGGTCCATCGACAGCGGCCTGTCGACTGGCTTTGCTGAAATGTCGCGTTCGTTCGAATCGATCTTCCTGTCCTATTCCGAACTGGTGCAACGCATGGGAACCGGTGGGCCAGCAGCCTCGGCCGGTGCCCCTGCCCCGCACATGTTCCAGGCCCCGGCCGCCCCCAGCGAACGTGTCGCTGTTCCGGTGGTCGATCCCGTGCGCCAGGAACAGGCTCGCGAGGCGGATGCCAAGAAGCCTACCAATGAAATGACCGCCCGCCAGCGCATCGAGCATATGGAAAAGCTCTATGAATCGGCCAAGGTCCGCATCAACGACCTCTTGAAGAGCGCCTGACCAGGGCGCGTGGAACGACTGGAGCATGCAGCGATCAAGCGGAAGCAGGTTAACCGCCGCATGCTCCAAACTTACAGATAACGATCACGTTATCTGTGTTTTGGTGAGTCCATCAAAGCACAGCGTGATCTAGAGAAGGGCCAGATCGATGGTCAAGTTCGCCATGCCGCAAGCGGTATCCTCGGTTCTGCGTCGCCTGCCGTTCGTCAAACGCGACAAGGGCGGCAAGCATATGCGGGCTCACTCGCGTCACCCCTGTGTGCTGATCGCCGAAATGCAGATCCCGGACAAGGGCATCAAACTTGATGGCATGGTCATCGAGGTCTCGCGGGGCGGCATCCGTTTCCGGGAAGCGTCGACCTACATTCTCGACCGCCGCGGCACCCCCGTCGTCATCCATTTGTCTGGCCATGAATTCCCCGGATCGATCGTCAACGTCGACACCAGCGGCTATGGCATCAAGCTCGATGCGCTCATCGCCGACGATGTGGTCAACAGCCTCGTCGGCGGCCCGAACACTGGCGCCAACGCGATGCGGCCCAACGATTCTTCGGGCGATCCGCTCTCCCAACCGGAGGCGGCCGCAGCGGATGAAGCCGGGCCGGCGGCGTCAAACTCCGAACCGACCGCTGCGGAAGGCCCGCAGCCAACCTGAGGCACGTCTCGAAGGCCCAGGACTTTCCCCGTTGCGCATGGGCGCACGAACCGGCATTGTCGGCCCATCAATCGACAACGGATCCGTGCCATGCAGCTTGATTCTTCCATTGCCGCCATTGTCACAGGCGGCGCCTCCGGCCTTGGCGAGGCAACCGCCCGGCGCCTTGCCTCCCATGGCGTGCGTGTGGCTCTCTTCGATCTTGATGAAGCACGCGGCACCCGTGTGGCCGGCGACATTGGTGGCCTGTTCTGCAAGACCGATGTGACCAGCGAAGCCTCGGTGGCCGACGCGCTGAAGGCGGCACGCAGCCGCCATGGCATCGAACGCATTGCGGTAAACTGCGCCGGCATCGCGCCGGGAAAGCGTATCGTCCTCAAGAATCGCGAGACCGGCGCCCTGGCGCCGCAGGATCTTGCCTCATTCTCGAAGGTTGTATCGGTCAACCTGATCGGCACGTTCAACGTTCTGGCCCAGTCGGCGGCGGGAATGGCCGGGCTTGAACCGCTCGACGAGGATGGCAGCCGTGGCGTGATCGTCAATACGGCCTCGGTCGCTGCCGAAGATGGCCAGGTCGGGCAGGCCGCCTATGCCGCTTCCAAAGGCGCGGTCAAGGCACTGACGCTGCCCGCTGCGCGGGACCTGTCGCAATACGGCATTCGCGTCGTCGCCATCCTGCCGGGAATCTTCCATACGCCGATGTTCGATTCCATCGCCGAAGACTTCCGCAAGACGCTGGCGGCGGCCGTGCCCTTCCCGCAACGGCTGGGGCGACCGGATGAATATGCCCATCTCGTCGAGTTCATTTGCCGCAACGGCATGCTGAACGGCGAGACCATCCGGCTTGACGGCGCCATCCGCATGGCGCCGCGCTGACCGGGATACGCAGCAATCCGCCAGCGACATGCGACCGAAATCGGGCCTCGCAGAAGCAGGCCCGGCCAAAACTCAACGGTTGCAGGCGCGGGATCGATGCAGTTGTGGCCTCCCGGAAGGGATTCGAACCCCTGACCTACGGTTTAGGAAACCGTCGCTCTATCCTGCTGAGCTACCGGGAGACGTCTACACCGCCAGTCGTGTCTATAGGGCACTCATCTTCCGACCGCCAGAGCCTTCTCTGGCCGGTTCGGGCGGGATCAGAGGCCATCGCCCATCGCAGCGCCTCGAAGGCCCTGCGGGCCCGGTATCAAGCCTCCCGGTGCGGCCGCTAGGCAGACCGGTACGCCCCGCCGCGCCGGGCGAATGCCGCATGTCGAACAGCGAGACCGATCCCGTTCGTCGCCCAGAAAGTCAAAAGCCGCCGTTTCCGGCGGCTTTCGCTTGATCATCCAAAGTTCCGGAAATCAGAACTTGTAGGTGATGCCCGCGCCGATCAGCCACGGATCGATCTTGGCCTTGCCGGTCACGACAGTCGCCGGACCCAGCACCGCGCGATACTCGGGCTGCAGGAACAGCTTCTTGACGTCGACGTTGATGCCCCAGTTCTTGTCGAGCATGATGTCGACACCCGCCTGCAGGGCGAGACCGAACGTGTTCTTCAGGTTGAACGCCACGAACGCGCCCTTCTGCTTCTCGTCGAGGAAGAAGGTGTAGTTCACGCCGGCGCCGATGTAGGGTTTGATCGTCGGCGTCAGGTGGAAGTGATACTGCGCCGTCAGGGTCGGCGGCAGCAGCCAGGAGCTGCCGACATCACCCACGCCGGCCAGCGTCTTGGCGCCCTTGACCGTGTGCGGCGTCGTGCCGAGGATCAATTCCACCGCGAAGTTGCGGTTGAAGAAATAGGTGATGTCGAGTTCCGGAACGACCGAGTTCGACACGTCGAGGTTGCCACGCCCGGCAACCGCCACGCCGCCAGCCACAACACTGCTGCGATCCTCCGGGATCACTGCCAGGGCGCGAACGCGCACCATCCAGGGGTTGAAGGTATCGACAACCGGCACGACAACCGGCTTCTTCGGCGCGCCGAGATCGGCGGCGAAGGCCGAAGCCGAGCCAAGAACAGCGATCGCGCTGGCGGTGCAAAGGAGAATTTTCTTCATGACAGCCCCAAATTCCTGCGGGTTAGACCTTCAAGATCGCCTCGGCATTAGGACCTCGCAGGGCCTTGGGCTTCGGCTGATTTAAGGATACGACGGGTTGTGTGATCCCGTCCCATATCTGCTTTTTGAGATGGCTCCCGACTTGATCTATGTCAACAGCACTGGGGCGCCGCACAGCGTATTCGCCCGACTGTTGCGTTTGCGCCATAGTCTTTCGGCGATCCATGTCGTTTTGACATGCCTAATTGGCAGTATCTGTGGATTGTCACAATCCGTTGCCTGTGACTGGAGTCAGGCCGCGCGCGATCGCGTGGTCGCCATCGAATCAAACGGCGACCTGCTGCTGGCCGGCGGCGGTCTGTCACGCCTTGCCGGGCTGGCCTGGCCATCCATTGACCGCCCGGCCGAGCGCAGGGCGCTCAAGGCTGCCCTCGATGCCTGGCTGACAGGCTTCGAGGTTGATGCCCTGGCAATTTCGGGCAGGGACCGTTGGGGGCGCCGGGCGGTGCGGTTGCGAACGGTGGAGACCGCACCCGAGCGCCGCATCTGGGTGGAGGCCGAACTTTTGGGCGAGGGCATCGCCATCGCCTGGCCTGAACCGGGGCCGGATCCCTGTTGGGAGGAGGCGCTTGCGGCCGAACATCCGGCACGCCGGGATCGCCTCGGCCAATGGTCGGCGCTGCATGGACGCAGTGCCCGGACCAGATTGCGCGAACCGACCGGCGAGCCTATGGTTCGCCGCATTGTGTTCAGGGGTGTGGTGCAATCGGTGCGCAATGGCCGCCAGGTGGTATTCGTGAATTTCATCGGCGCGCGAGACAGCCAGCCAGCCTGGATGCTGACACGTCGCCAGGTCGAGCGATGGAGGGCCGCAGGGCGTGATCCTGCCACATTTGTTGGCAAGAGCCTGATCATTCGCGGTGACATCAGCGGTCGCCCGCCGGGGCGGCTGACGATCGGCGATCCGCGGCAGGTGCAGTTTGAGGACTAGAGCATGTTTCCTTCATACGGAACCATTCTGCGGTGCAGGGTTTGGGCGAAGGGCCGGGAAATTCCCGAAGAGCATACCCCGTGTATGGTCGAGGGGATTTTCCGAGTATTTTGCCCAAAACCTGCCCGTCCTCCGGATTTCCGGGCGGCGGGCGCCCAGTTTGGAAGCCGGCTTGACCGTATCGACAGATACGCTCTGCGCCGCCTTCCGCCTGGATCGCCTCCCCGCCCGAGAAACAGAATTGCTTCCGTATGAAGGAAACAGGCTCTAGAATGCCAGCTTGGCGCGCGCCCTCCCCGATCATCGCTCGCCTGAGGGACCGGTTCGCCCGGTTGTGCGGGGCCGCGCTGGCGCCCGCGCTGCTGGCGGCCTGCGCCAGCGAACTTCTGGTGGTTGGGCCGGATACGCCCAAGCCGACCGTTGAGTTACCCTCCGGCGCTCCGAAGGTCAGCGGCGCCGAGACGGTAGCGGCACAGCAGCACCAGCGCATGCTCCAGGCTTTCGGCGGCGAATACCGCGCCGCCGCCGCCCAGGAAATCCTCGATTCGCTTCTGATCAAGCTGCGCAATGGCAGCGATGACCCCGGCCAGACCTATCGGGTGAGCATCCTCAATTCCGGATTGGTCAATGCCTTCGCGCTGCCGGGCGGCCAGCTCTATGTCACGCGCGGACTGCTGCTACTGGCCAATGATCAGGCCGAGGTTGCCTCGGTTCTGGCCCATGAGATTGCCCATGTGACGGCCCGCCATGCGATGGAGCGGCAGGAGCTTGAAAGCCGCTCGGTGCTGGTCAGCCGTGTCCGGGCCGAGGTGCTGAACAATCCCGGCGCAGCCCAGTTGGTGCGCGATCAGGCGCAGGTCGCCATCGCCAGCTTTTCGCGCCAACAGGAGCTTGAGGCCGACAAGATCGGCGTGCAGACGCTGGCGACGGCGGGATTTGATCCTTATGGCGCGCATCGCTTTCTCTATTCGCTCGGGCGCAACGCCGAAATTCAGGACCGGACCGCCGAGGCCCGGTCAAAGGCCGAGGGGCTCGATTTCACCACGACCCATCCCACCACTCCGGATCGCATCCAGCAGGCGCTGCTTGCTGCCCGTCAGGCCGGGGCCCCCGGGCAGATCACGGTAGAGCGCAACCGTTGGCTGCAGGCACTGACCGGGATGGTCTATGGCGAGGATTCAGCCGAAGGGTTCGTGCGCGGCCGGACGTTCCTGCATCCGCGGCTGGGCATTACCCTCACCGCGCCGGAGGGGTTCTTTCTGGAAAACTCGGCACAGGCCGTTCTGGGCATGACTCCGGGCGCCATGCAGGCCATGCGGCTCGACAGCGCCAAGATCACGCCGGACAAGAGCCTGGAAACATTCCTTCATGACAACCGCATCGAAGGACTGACCCTGACCGATGTGCGCCCGCTGATGGTCAACGGATTGCCCGCCGCCACCGGACTGGCGCAAGGCAGCGACTGGACCTTCCGGATCTTCGCCATTCGCGTCGGCGGGCAGGTCTATCGCCTGATCATGGCCGCGCGAAACTTCAGCCCGGACGTCGATCAGACGTTTTTTGCCAGCTTTGAAACCTTCCGCAAGCTCAGCGCCGAGGAACAGGAGCGGGCTCGGCCGCTCAGGATTGCCGTCCACATCGCCAAACGCGGCGAGACCGCCGAGGATCTCTCTCAGCGGATGGGCGGAGTCGACCGGCCTCTGGACCGGTTCTATGTCCTCAACGGGCTGGAAAACGGCGCCGCGCTGGAGCCTGGCCGCGCCTACAAGACCATCATCGACTGATGGCTGGCACCGCCCGGATAGCAAAAGACCCGGAGGGAGGCCTCCGGGTCCTGATGCAGATGCTCTGGTCAGCCAGCTGGCTCAGGCAGCTTCCTCGGCGTCGCCCGATTCGGCGGCTTCGCCGCGGCTGCGCTTGGGGTTCTTGGCAAGACTCTGATCGATGCGCTTCATCGCTTCGGTCTCGGTGATGCTCTCCACGGCGGCGATCTCATCGATCAAGCGCGCCAGTGCCGTCTCGTAAAGCTGCCGTTCGGAATAGGACTGCTCGGGCTGGGCTTCCGACCGATAAAGATCGCGCACGACTTCGGACGTGGCAATCAGATCACCGGAATTGATCTTGGCTTCATATTCCTGAGCGCGGCGGCTCCACATGGTCCGCTTGATGCGCGCCCGCCCGGTGAGCACTTCCAGCGCCTTTTCGATCGTCGGAGCCGGCGACAGCTTGCGCATGCCGACGGTGACAACCTTCGAGGTCGGCACACGCAGGGTCATTTTCTCTTTGGCGAAGGTCACCACGAACAGTTCCAGCTTGAAACCGGCAATCTCCTGTTCCTCGATCGCCATGATGCGACCGACGCCATGGGCCGGATACACGATATGCTCGCCGGTCTTGAAACCTTCGCGCTGCGTCGTCTTCTTGGAGCTCATCAAAGTCCCTCGTTGCCGAACCGGCCCCTTAACGGAAACCGGCCCGCTCTTTTCCATCCGCGCCCCGGCGCAGATCATGTCACCAAGCTGCTCCCGGCCTGAGCCGGAAACCGCAGTCCCTCGTCGAGTATGCTTGGCAGAGCAAGACCGGAGACTCTACGCACAACCACCCATGGCCAGCCCGATGGAGCATGGTGCACAGGACACGATCGCGCGGGAAGTCAGATAAGGTTCAAGGGCTGCCGCCAGTTCGACTGTATGCAAGCCCTACCACAAAAATCGGCCAAAATCAAAGGTTAGGTAGCCAAGCGTTTACCACGGTTAATTTTCTTCACCGAACGGTAACCTTACCAGCTTGGCCTGATCAGTCCCCGCTGCCGGGCTTTTCCGAAAAGTATTTTTCGAACTTTCCGGACTGGCCATCGAAGTCTTTGGCGGTAGACAACGGCTCTTTCTTTGTCGTGATGTTTGGCCAGATCGACGCATATTTGGCGTTCAGCGACAACCATTTCTCCAGACCTGGCTCAGTATCCGGCTTGATCGCATCGGCCGGGCACTCCGGCTCGCAGACGCCGCAATCGATGCATTCATCCGGATGGATCACCAGCATGTTCTCGCCCTCGTAGAAACAATCGACGGGGCAGACCTCGACACAATCGGTGTATTTGCACTTGATGCAGTTATCGAGCACGACATAGGTCACGGGATGCACTCCGTTATGCGCCACACGGGCCAAATTCGCCCGCTCTGCTACTAGACCGGGGCTTTCAGGGCAAGGGCTCAATTGCGGATCGGTTGCCCGACCCCGTATCGATGCGGCTGTAGGCGGCGCTAGCCAGCGGTGCTCCGAGACGGCGGGGCAGGATTTTCTCGACGCGGACAACCGGAGTTTCGCGCGCCAGCGCAAGCGTGAGCACATCGCCGCATCGGACACTTTTTGCCGGGTCCTCGACGCGCTGGCCATTGAGGCGCGCGTAGCCTGCCCGGATGAACAGGGCGGCCTTGCTGCGGGTCGGCTGCAGGCGCACATGCCAAAGCCATTTGTCGAGGCGCTGACGGGAGAGATCCTCCGCCCCGGCCATGCGCTCAGGACTTGCCTTCCATCGCCGCCTTCAGCGCCAGAAGCTTGGCGAAAGGCGAATCCGGATCAAGCTGCTTTTCCACCCGGGGCTTGTCCTGCCAGATCTGCTCGCGCTCGGCGCCGGAGCGTCCCTTGTCCCGGTCGGGCCGGCCCCGGTCGCGACCGTGCCGGCGATCGCCGTCACGGGGCCTGTCACCCTCCTTGCGGTCGGTGCGCACCGGGCGCTGATCCCTTGGGCGGTCATCGCGAGAGCGGTTGCTGCGCGGTTGATCATCGCGCGACCGGCTGTCGCCGGACTGCTCCGGTCGCCTGCCGCGTCGACCATCGTCAGCCTGTTCAGGTTGAGCCGATTGTGGCGCCTGTTCGACGCGCGGCGCATCATTCCGGCGCTGGCGGTCGGCCCGGCCCTCGCGCGGAATGCGTGGCCGGTGGCGGGGGCGATCATGCTCGGCCCGTCCCGGACGCCAGACAGCGACGAGGGAAGGCTCCGCAGCGGCTGTTTCGGCCGGCGCAGCATCGGTCGCCGCCGTGATCTCTTCGGCCGTATCCGGAGTGGGATCGATCGCCACATCCGCCGGCGCATCCCCGGATTCGGCACCCTCGGCCGGCGCTTCGGCGGCATTCTCAGGGGTCGCTTCCACCGTTTCTGTGTCGCCTGCGGCCTCCGGTACGACGATCGGCGCCACGCCCTCGACGGCGACCGGGATGGCCTGGACCGGCTTCATCTCCATCCGGTAGCCAAGCGCGGTCAGGATCGAGGCAAAATCCTCGCCGGCACAGCCGACAAGCGAGGTCATGCTGCCGGTGACAACGAACCCGCCGCCGGGATAGGCGCCGGGGGGCGGTGGCGCGCCGGCGTCCTTGCGCCAGGCCAGCGCCGGACGGATGAGATCGGCAAGCCGCTCGAGAATGTCGACGCGCACCGCCCGTCCGCCGCAGACACGGAAACCGGCAACCCGATACAGATCCTTCGAGATGGCCGGATCAACCGGAATCGAGGTGCGGCCGGAGCTTGCCAGATGCGCCACCTCGGCAACGCCGGTCGCCTCCGGCTCGTGCTTGAGGGCGAAAAGCTGAGCGGCAAGCGTGCGTGGCGCCGGCTTCATCAGGCCGGCGGTGAACAGATGATGGGCGCCAAATCGGACCCCGAGGGCGCGCAATTCACCACGCGCGGTCTGGTCAAGACCCTTGACGACATCGGCAACCTTCGACCGTTCCAGCACGCCGAGGTTTTCGGCGACCTGATAGCCGATGCCGCGGGCCGCACCGTTGAGCCCGGTTCCCGCCTCCAGCGGACGCAAGGGGCCCAGCAGCTTGTCGATATGGGTGGTGAGCCACCGGGCAAGCCGTTGTTCGACGGCATCGCGCGATGCTCCGTAAAGATGCTCATCCGCCAGCAGCACCAGCCTTGGCTCATACAGTTTGTCGCCGGCCTGCAGCCGCGCTACCGGCGAACCGATCCAGCGCAAAATGCCATCCAGCGCCAGCACGAAGGCAGCATCATCGGCCTCGGCCAGCCGGCGGGCGCGGGCCTCGATCTCTCCGGCGAGAGCCTTGGCGGCGGCGGCTTTCAGCGCCTTGGCTTCCGGCCCCTCGGCGCGGGCGTCAGGGGTGAAGCGAAATCCATCGAGGCGCCCCAGATGCTGGTTCTCGACAAGGACGTCGCCCAACTCGGTGATCTCGGCTTCCAGCATCGCATTCTCTCTCAGGCGCCGCATCAGGACGGATGTGCGGCGATCGATGAAGCGCTGCGCGAGTCTTTCGTGCAGAGCATCGGACAGCTTGTCCTCTAGCGCGCGCGCAACGTTCTGCCAATGCGCAGGATGATCAAGCCAGTCACTGCGGTTGGCGCAATAGGTGAATGTGCGCACCTCGGCGATGCGCTGGGACAGGGTGGCAATGTCGCCGTCGGTGCGGTCGCAGGCGGCAAGTTCCTTCTTGAACCAGTCCGCACGGATGCGCCCGTCGCGCACCAGCGGGTGGAACAGGGACTCGATCAGGTCGGCATGCACATGCGGGGCCAGTTTGCGATAGTCGGGCAGCTTGCAGACATCCCACAGGCGCTCGACCGCCGCGCGGCTGTTGGCATAGCCGGCAAGCGACGGGCGGGCAGCCAGGATATCGAAAGTCCGTTCATCGTCGGCGGGGCGGGCCCGCACAAGTCCTGGGACCGTCGGCACAACGGCAAGGCTCTGCTGGAGGCGGGCGAAGGAGGCATAATCGAGGTCCGGATTGCGCCACTGGATCAGCCGCACCGGATCGAACCGATGCTCTTCGAGCGCAGCAATGATATCCTCGTCGAGCGGCGGGCAGCGGCCTGTGCTGCCAAAACTGCCATCGCGCAAGTGCCGTCCGGCGCGTCCGGCGATCTGGCCCATTTCCGCCGCGGTCAGCGCCCGATAGCCCGCCCCGTCGAACTTGCGGTCGGCGGCGAAGGCAACATGGTCGATATCGAGGTTCAATCCCATTCCGATGGCGTCGGTCGCCACGATCAGATCGACCTCTCCAGACTGGAACAGGGCAACCTGGGCGTTGCGCGTGCGCGGGCTGAGCGCGCCGAGCACCACGGCCGCCCCTCCCCGCTCGCGTCGCAGCAGTTCGGCGATCGCGTAAACTTCTTCGGCCGAAAATGCGACAATCGCCGAGCGCGGCGGCAGGCGTGTCAGTTTGCGTTCACCGGAAAAGCTGAGCTTTGACAGCCGCGGGCGGGCGATGATGTTGGCGCCAGGCAACAGGTCCTCGATCAACGGCCGCATGGTGGCCGCGCCGATCAGGATGGTTTCCTCACTGCCGCGACGGTTGAGCATGGCATCGGTAAAGACATGGCCGCGGTCGGAATCGGCCGCCAGCTGGCATTCATCGATGGCCACGAACGCGACCGAAAGATCCCGCGGCATCGCTTCGACGGTCGCCACCCAGTATCGGGGCTCTCGCGGGCGGATCTTCTCCTCGCCGGTGATCAGGGCCACCGCTTCACGACCAACGCGCGCGACAACCCGCTCATAGACCTCACGCGCCAGCAACCTGAGCGGCAGGCCGATCATTCCCGACGCATGCCCCAGCATACGCTCGATGGCAAAGTGTGTCTTGCCGGTGTTGGTCGGCCCCAGCAACGCTGTGACACCGCGCAATTTGAACGGATCGTTGAGACTGGGAATCGGCATGGTTGGCTCGCTAGATCACGCCGCATTTTGATGGAATCATCAAAATGCGGATAACGTGATCGGTATCAATAAGTTAGAGCTTGTCTTCTGCGATTGACCGGTATCCACTTAATCGCGACATGCTCTAGCCGTTTCACTGGCTCGAATGGATGGCATTCTCAAGGAAAAAGCGTGCCGGAACGGAACGCTTTGGGAGAAATCGGCGCCGGTCGCAGAAAGGCTTCGAACGGGAAAAGAACAAAAAGTCGACGAATCACTGACTCGCTTCGAGTCTTTTCCCTTTCCGTCAGAGAAATGCCGGTAGTTCACCCGGAAATGCCGCAGTGCCGCCCAAGAAAATCGCCGGGTGAGCGACGATCAAATTAACCTTTGGACTCGCGCCTGAACACGCCCGCTCTTCAGGATTCGTCCCCGTTGCGTCTCTTTATCGTTACTGAACCATGAACGGTGCTGGCTTGACCATGAAGCAGGCCGTTTACCTTTGGCCAGAACAGCGAACAAAGCATCGACGAATCACTGACCTGGGGCTCGGAACCCCGCAGCTCTTCCCGGCAGTGCCCTGGCTCGAAATCCCGCCGGCCCGGAATATGTCGCGCCACCGACCTTGCCATGCACACCAAGGAGTCGCCCAGGCGCCAGGATGCTGCGCACGGCGATTGACAAGGCCGGATGCGGGCCCTAATGAGCACCCTCGTTGCCCAGGTGGCGGAATTGGTAGACGCGCTGGTTTCAGGTACCAGTGGTGCAAGCCGTGGAGGTTCGAGTCCTCTCCTGGGCACCATCCCTTTCTGAGGGATGGTCCGCTGACTTATCTCTTCTGACAACGCAGTGTTGGGTGCCGACCGTTCGTCTTTGCGATGCCGGGCCCCGCCGTAATTTGACGCTTTCTTAGAGGAAGCTGGCTAAGCCTTGTTGTCATGAAACACTCGCTCCCCGAACCATGATTGTAGTCGTCACCTTCCTGCTCAATGCCGTGCTGAATTTCGCGACAGGGCTGGCGGTGGCGGCTGTCCTGGGGCCGACCGAGTTTGGCCGCTTCGCTGTTGCCTCGATGGCTGCCATCGTTCTGGCAACGACAATGTTCGACTGGTTGCGGCTGTCGACGGTCCGGCACTACAACGAGGAAAGCCGCATCGACCGGCCGCAACTCAGGGCCAGCCTCGACCGGGCCTACATGATCGGTGCAGCCGTCCTGATCCTGGGGACCATTGTCGCTCTGGCCGCCAGCCTTTCCGGCCAGACCAGTGCCATATCAAGCGGCCTCATTCTGGCCACGGCAGCCACGGCCTTTGCCAATGCCCAGTTCGATTTCTGGTCGGCCCTGGCGCGGTCCCGCTTTCTCAACAGGACCTACGCCCTGCTGGTGATTTCCAAGAATGTGCTGGCTCTGGCGGCGATGATCGCCGTTGGACTGGCGTATCACTCGGCGGTGGCCACCATGGCCGCCTTTTGCGGCAGCGTTGCGGTTGCCATCGCGCTGGTCTGGGCCAGGCTCCGTGATGCGCCAAGCCCGCCGGCACAGGTCGACCGCGCGCTGATTGCAACATTTCTGCGCTATGGCATGCCCGTCGTGGCCGGCAATGCGATATTCCAGCTCATCATCCTGATCAACCGCTGGTTTGTCGGCACAACGCTTGGCTATTCGGATGTCGGCCATCTTGCGCTGGCGACCGATATCTGTATCCGCATTTTCCTGTCGGTCGGCGCGGGCTTCGACGTGCTGATGTTCCAGAAGGCCGTCCGGCTTGAAACGACGCAGGGGGCCGATGCCGCCCGCTCGCAGATCGAGACCAATGCGACCCTTGTTCTTGCGATCCTGGCTCCGATGGCCGGCGGTTATTACATGGTGCTGCCGATGTTCGAGGCGCTGGTGGTGCCGACAGCCTACCACGGCACGTTTGCAGCCATGTCGGCCATCCTGCTGCCTGGGGTTTTTGCCTTCGGCGTCATGCAATTTGCCTTCGGCCCCGCCTTTCAGATGGCGGGCCGCACCTATCCTTTCACCGTCGCGGCGCTGGCAGGGCTGACCTGTGACCTCGTCCTGCTAGCAGCCTTTGTCGGGCGGGATGCCCTGCATTTTGCCTATGTGCAGTCGGCAGCCCTGTGCGCCGCGACGGCAGTGGCCGGGGTCTATGCACTACGTGCGAACCGCCGGCTGATCTCGGTACGGGATGTGGCAGCGGTTGCAGTGGGTACGATCGCCATGATGGTCGCTGTCATACCGATGCGCAGCTTCGCGACACCGGCCTTGGGCCTCATATCCGCGGTCCTCGTCGGCGCAGCGGTCTATGGCGCCGTCGTCGTTGCCTTCAACATCGCCGGCCTGCGGGACAAGCTGAACCCTTGATCAGACGCATCGGCGCACCAGGCAATGCACCTTCCGCGAGCAGCCGAGCCTAGAGCATGCCGCATTTTGATGGAATCATCAAAATGCGGATCACGTGATCGGTATCAATAAGTTAGAGCATGTCTTCTGCGATTAATCGGTATCCACTTAATCGCGACATGCTTTAGAGCATTCTCCGTTCAGATGATCCGCGACCGGATGATCGAGGTGACGACTTCGGTAACGATCACGACAGCGAAGATCACGGCCAGGATCAGCCCGACCTGATCCCAGTAGAGATTGTTGAGGGCTGAATCGAGCGCAACCCCGATCCCGCCCGCTCCGACCAGCCCGAGCACGGCGCTCTCGCGGATGTTGATATCCCACCTGAGCAGCGTCACCGACCAGAAGGCCGGCTCCACCTGCGGCCAGTAGCCTTTGGCCAGCAGCATCGACTTTGGCGCTCCGGCCGCGATCAGCGCCTCGATCGGGCCGCGCTGGGCTTCCTCCAGTGCCTCGCCGAACAACTTGCCGACAAACCCGATCGACCGGAACGCAATGGAAAGGACCCCGGCCAAGGCGCCTGGCCCGAAAACCGCCACGAACAACAAGGCCCAGATCAGCGAATTGACCGAACGCGACGACACAAAGATGAACTGAGCGACCAGATTCAGCACCGGGCTTTTTGTGAAATTGCGCGCCGCCAGAAACGACAATGGCAAGGCCAGCAGGATGGCGAGGATCGTGCCCAGCGTGGCGATATGGAAGGTTTCGATCAGTGCGGCATGGATGGCCTTGGGATAGAAGGCCCAGTCGAACGGCCACATGCGCTTGAACAGATCGGCGGTCTGCTCCGGCGCATCGTAGAGGAATTCGGGAATGATATCGATGGTCTTGATCGACCAGACGACCGCGACCGCCGTGACGATGTAAAGCACCCCGCGGGCGATCCGCTCGGCCAGCGTGAAGCGCTGCCATTCGCGCGCGATGCCGCCGCTCACTGGAAGATCCTCCGGATGCGCCCGGAGGCAATCTCGGTCATCATGATCAGTGCAATGATCGCGATCAGGATGGTGAGCACGACATCGTAATCAAAGCGCTGGTAGGCGGTGAACAGCGGCGCACCGATGCCGCCGCCGCCGACAATGCCGACCATCGTCGAGTTCCTCAGGTTGGAATCGAGCTGGTACACGGAAAGCCCGATGAAGCGGGCCATCACCTGGGGCATCACCGCGAAGATCAGCACGTTCCAGAAATTCGCTCCCGTGGCGCGCACCGCCTCGACCTGCTTGGGGTTCATCTCTTCCACCACCTCGGCGAACAGCTTGGACACAAAGCCCATCGACGAGACGATCAGCGCCAGAATGCCGGCCAGCGCGCCAAAACCGACGGCCTTGACGAACAGGATCGAGACAATCACCGGATGAAACGAGCGAAAGACGGCGATGAGGCCGCGCGCGCTCCATGCCAGCCAGCCAGGCGCAAGATTGCGCGCCGCAGCCAGCCCGAGCGGCATCGACAGCAGCACGCCGAAGAACGTCGCCAGCACAGCAATCTGGATCGATTCCAGCATGCCGGTCGAGATCAGCTCCAGCTTGTCCGCCTGCACATTGGGCGGAAACATGCGATCGAGGAACTTGGCGCCATTGTCCAGACCGGTAATGAACCGCGCCCAGGTCAGATCAAGCAGCGAGGTGGCATAGAGCGTGTAGAGCGCCAGCCCGATCCACGCCAGACGCGCCGGCCAATTGACCGGAAAGGCGGCAGGGCGAACGGTGGAGGCGGCCAGGCTCACAGGAAATCCTCGCCGCCGTAGATGTGCTTGAGGTGGTCGTGCGTCAGCCCGTCCGGCGGACCGTCATAGACAACCTCGCCACCGGTCATGCCGATGATGCGCCGGGCATAGCGCCGGGCAAGGTCAACATTGTGAATGTTGACGATTACCGGTACCGAGCGCTTCTGGCTGATCTCGGCCATCAGTTCCATGATCTCGACCGAAGTCTTGGGATCGAGCGACGAGGTCGGCTCATCCGCAAGCACCAGCGCCGGCTCCTGCATGATCGCCCGGGCGATGCCGACGCGCTGACGCTGGCCACCCGACAGCGCATCGGCCCTGCGGGTGGCAAAATCCTGATTGAGCCCGACCGCATCAATCAGGTCGAAGGCGCGGCTGACGTCCTCGGCCGGGAACTTGCGCAGGAAGGCCCGCCAGGCCGGCACATATCCGAGCCGGCCCGACAGCACGTTCTCGATGACGCTCAGCCGTTCGACGAGGTTGTATTCCTGGAACACCATGCCGATGCGGCGACGCGCCATGCGCAGGGCCGGACCGGAGAGCTTGGCCAGATCCTGCCCCGCGAACAGGATTTCGCCTGATGTCGGGTCGACGAGCCGGTTGATGCAGCGGATCAGCGTCGATTTTCCGGTTCCCGAAGGGCCGATGATCGCCGTGACACCGTTACCGTCAATGTCGAGCGATATGTCCTTGAGCACAGGCTGGCCGGCCCGATACTCCTTGCGGAGATTGCGGATGGACAGCAGCGCCTGGCTCATGGCTTGGGCGCCTGCGGCTGGCCGGCGGCCTTGGCAGCCGCCTCGGCCGCCTTCTTCGCTGCAGCCTCCGCTTCGCGCTTGACCTGGGCATCATAGGCGGCCCGGTTGTAAGGCGTGCCGGACTTTTCCGCCACGTCACGGATGGGCTTCCAGGTCTCCTTGTAGGTCATGGGAAGGAAACGGTCCTCGCCGGAATATTCCTTCTTCAATCCCTCATGCCATTTGTAGTCCATGAAACACTGCGAAATCTTTCTGGCCAGTTCCGGCTTGAGATCATGCGGAATTGACCAGGACGAGGTCGGGAAGGTTTCCGATTGCCAGATGAGGCGCAAGGTATCCGGTTTGACCGCACCGCGCGCCACCATGCGCTCGTAGACGTCGGAGGCAACCGGCGCCATGTCGTAATCGCCCGAGGCGACGCCCATCACCGACTTGTCGTGGCCGCCCGACATCAGCACCTTGTAGTCGTCGTCCGGTTTCAGGCCGAGATCGGGGAAGAACACGCGGGGAGCCAGATTGCCGGAATTGGACGAGGGCGAGGTATGGGCTACCTTCCTGCCCTTCAGTTCGGGCAAGGACTTGTAGGGGCTGTCGGACTTGACCAGCGCAAACAGCTTGTAGCCGGAAACGCCCTTCTCTGATCCGATGACGGCGAATGGGACGGCGCCGGCGAGATTGACGGCAAAACCGACCACGCCGGTGGCAAAACCGGAAATATGCAGGCGCCCGGAACGCATCGCCTCGATCTGCGCCGCATTGTTCTGAACCGGATAATAGACGATCTTCTTGCCCGTGCAGCTGCCCAGATGATCCATGAACGGCTGATAGACCGTCTGGTAGACAGCCGGATTTTCGACCGGCGAATAGGCGAAGATCAGCGTCGACGGATCCTTGAGGCGGGCCGGATCGGTCGGCGTATCGGCGACCAGATCGTTGTTGGCATCACAATAGGCGTTGTCCAGCTGCCCGCGATTGGGGCAGGAATCCTGGGCAAGGGCCGGCGCGGCGGCAAAAACCGCCGCGGCCATCATCAGGGCGCGCACCATGGTCGACCTCACGGCTTGGGAGCGGCCGGAGCAGCAGGCTGCTGCGCGGCCTTGGCGGCGGCCTCGGCCGCCTTCTTGGCGGCGGCATCGGCTTCGCGCTTGGATTCGGCATCGTAGGCCGCCTTGTTGTAGGGCGTGCCCGACTTTTCAGCCACTTCGCGCACCACCTTCCAGTCCTTGCCGTAGGAAATCGGCAGGAAGCGATCGTCGCCGTTGAATTCCTTGGTCATCGCCGGGGTGAAGCGGAACGAATAGAAACATTCCCTCAGCTTCGCCGCGAGCTCCGGCTTCAGGTCATGCGCATGGGCGAAGGATGAGGTCGGAAACACCGGCGAGCGGTAGATGATGCGGAAGTCCTCAGCCTTGATGGTGCCGCGCGTGGCCATCCGGTCAAACACGTCGGAGGCAACCGCCGCCATGTCATAATCCCCCGAACCGACACCGAGCACCGACTTGTCATGGCCACCGGACATCAGCGGCTTGTAGTCATCATCGGTTTTCAGACCCTGTTCCGGGAACAGCACGCGGGGAGCCAGATTTCCGGAATTGGAGGAGGGCGCGGTATGGGCCACTTTCTTGCCCTTGAGATCGGCCAGGGTCTTGTAGGGGCTCGATGCCTTGACCACGGCGATCAGATTGTAGCCGCGCACTTCATCGCCCAGTCCCTTGGCGGCGAAAGGCACGGCGCCGGCAAGGTTGACCGCAAACCCGGTCGGCCCGGTGGAAAACCCGGCGAAATGTAGCCGGCCTGAACGCATCGCTTCAATTTCGGCGGAATTGGACTGAACGGGATAGTAGACCGTCTTCTTGCCAACGCACTTTTCGAGGTGATCGGTGAACGGCTTGAAGATGTTGGCATAGACCGCCGGGTCCTCGACAGGCGTGTAGGCCCAAACCAGTGTCGACGGATCGCGCCACTTCTTCTGATCGGTCGGGACATCAGCAACAAGATCGTTGTCGGCGTCACAATACAAGATGTCGAGCTGACCACGATTGGCACAGGCGTCCTGCGCAACTGCACCGGTGATCCCCAAGGTCCAAGACGAAACGGTCAGCGCCAAACCGGCGACGATGGCTCCACGCATTCTTCTTCTCCTCCCGCGCCGGCTTTCAAACCGGCCTGTCATGGGGCCAATGTTGGCCTGCAATTCGAAGCTGTCAACGCCGGATCGCATTTCGCCGGCCAAGAATGCGACTGATCCCACAACTCCCTGCACGTCCCAGCCGGCAGGTCATGATTGCATGGCAAGGATGATCTTGCCGGAATGGGCAGAGGATTCCATCAGTGCATGGGCGGCGCGCGCCTCTTCGAGCGGAAACACCCTGTCAATGACCGGCCGGATCGTTCCGGCATCCAGCAGCGGCCAGACCTCGGCCCGCAGCCGTTCGGCAATGGCCGCCTTGAGCGCGACCGAACGCGGGCGCAGCGTCGATCCGGTCATGGTCAGGCGACGCAGCATGACCGGCATGAAATTGACCTCGGCCACCGGGGTTTGAAGGAAGGCGATCTGCACAAGACGGCCCTCGACCGCCAGACTGGAGATGTTGCGCTGGATATAGGCCCCGCCAACCATGTCGAGAATGACGTCAACGCCCTGGCCGCCGGTCAGGCGCTTGATCTCGGCGACGAAATCCTGCGTCCGGTAATTGATCGCAGCCGTCGCACCGAGCGAGACGCAAAAAGCGCATTTCTCGTCTGTTCCGGCGGTGGCATGGACCGTGGCGCCGAAGGCGCAGGCAAGCTGGATCGCCGTCGAGCCGATGCCGGACGAGCCGCCATGAACCAGGATCGTCTCGCCGGCGGTCAGGCGCCCCCGGGTAACGACATTGTCGTAGACAGTGAAATAGGTCTCGGGAATGCCCGCAGCCTCGATCATCGACAGGCCTTTGGGCACCGGCAGGCAAAGCGTCACATCGGCAATGGCATAGTCTGCATAGCCGCCGGAAATCGTCAGTGCACAGATCTCGCGCCCGATCTGCGACGCTGACACCCCTTCTCCGACCGCCACGATGCGCCCGGCAATCTCCAGCCCCGGAATGTCGGTTGCCCCGGGTGGCGGAGGGTATTTGCCGGCCCGTTGCAGGCAGTCGGGACGGTTGACCCCCGCCGCATGAACCGCAACCAGCACCTGGCCAGGGCCGGGCTTTGGCACGACCGCTTCTGCATCAAGGACAATCACCTCGGGGCCCCCAGCCCCGGCAAAGCGGATCTGCCGCATTCTCTGGCCTGAATTCATGGAACACATCTGAGCAACCCTGGTTTTCAAACGGCTGATGGCCAGCAGATCCATAGCCGATCATTCAACCACGGCCCAAGCGGTCAGATCACCGTGGGGGCTCATGACGCAGCCAGCCGAGCCTGGCTGCTGCGCGACGGCGCCAGCAACAGATGCGTTTATGAAGTGCCCATTCCCGCGATCATTACGCCACCAGCATCACCTGGCCTTCCACTGGCCAAAAGCCTCAAATAGGGCCCAGTCGGCCGGATCGGTCTCCGGCCTGCAAGAAACGGTCAGCCAGAACGGATGGCGCAGCGATATCAGCCGGCATCTTCAGAGCGATACGGTTCCAGCCCGGCCATTTGCCCGACTGTGACCGGCTTGACCGGCGCCCGCAGGCGCAGATGCCCGATCGCCTGCGCACTATGCCCCGACTGCTCGGCGAAAAGCTCCGTCAGGGTCAGCCCGCAGCTTCGCCCCTGACAGGGCCCCATGCCCGCACGGGAGAACACCTTCAACTGATTGGGACCCTGCGCGCCTTGCCGGATGAGCCGACGCAGGTCTCCGGCAGCGACATCCTCGCAGCGGCAGACGATCACATCATCAGCCGGAATGCGGAATTGTGAGGCTGGCCGACAGAGCGCATCGAGAAAGGCGCGCCCGCGCTGAGCCCGGTTCAGGCGAGCCACGGCATCTCTCCGCTGCCCCTGGCGGGCAGCGGTGCCGGCCGGGTCGATGCGGTCGGCAATGGCCAGTGCACCAAGAATGCCGCGTGCCGCTGCCGCCTCGGCGCCAGCGATACCGGCGCTATCTCCGGTGATGAACAGGCCTCGGATGTCCGTCTCGCCAGCGGCTGACAGCGACGGTTCGAAAGCCAGTCGCACTTTGTTCCACAGATGCGACACGCCAGAGGCCATGGCCAGATTGATCTGGGGCACGACCCCTTGATGCAACAGGAGGGTGGCGGCCGGGATCGTGATCCTGCGCCCGCCGGCGACGGCTTCCACACTGGACAGTTGGTTTTCACCCTTGGCTTCCAGCGCGCTGACATTGCGAATGAGGCGATGAGCAGATAGCGCCTCGTGCAACAGTTTCAGCCCCTTGAACAGATAAGGGCTCGCCAGAAAGCCCGGCAGATGCGGCAAGGCACCAAGCCAGTTGCCGCGCGGCGTAGTGTCCAGAATGGCCGCGAGTTTGATACCAGCTTGCGCATATTGCGCCGCCAGCAGATAGAGCAGCGGTCCGCAGCCGGCCAGCACTGTCGGCCCTTCCGGAACGATGGCGCTGGTCTTGAGCAGGGTCTGGGCGGCACCCGCTGTCATCACACCGGGCAATGTCCAGCCCGGAATCGGGAACGGCCGTTCCAGCGCGCCGGATGCGATCATGACATGGCCCGCCTCGATCAGGCATGCCCGATCCGGCATGGCAAGACTGACGGTGAAGCCCCCCGCATCCTGCCGCTCGATCATGAATACCGTGGTCCGGCAAAGATGCTGCGCACCGCAAGCCGCAAAAGCCTCGGCAAGCGGCCGACCTGCGCGATAGTCGGCGCCGAGCCGATCTTCCTTTGCCAGGGGGCCATCCATGACGGCACGATAGACCTGTCCGCCCGCAGCCGGGTTCTCATCGGCCACGACAACCGACAGTCCGGCACGGCGGGCGGCAATCGCTGCGGCCATCCCGGCAGGGCCGGCCCCCACGATCAGGAGATCGCACGTCATCACTGCCGCTCCGCAAGTAGATCAGGCGCCGCCGCCCCGGTGACCACCTGCATGCCGTCACGGACCGGAATCAGGCAGGCCTGGCGGTTCGGCTCGCCATCGATTGTCACCAGGCATTCGAAACACACGCCCATTGCACAGAACGGACCGCGCGGTGATGCTGACGTCGGGCTGCGGCGAAAGCGCGTGATCCCGTTGGCCAGGAGCGCCGCAGCAACGGTGTCGCCTTCGGCAGCCATCACGGCCTGGCCATCAACGGTGATGGTTACCCGGGCAACCGGTTCAAGCAGCCGCCGGAACATCGCCGAACCTCCTTGCGCTGAAGGCCGCTATGGCTTCCGGCCAGATATCGCTGGCAATCGCCTCGGCCATCACCGAGGCATGAGCCGCTGCCAGCGTCACCCCGCTATGGCAGGTGACAAGATAGGCACCCGGAGAGCCGGTCGAGCGATCATAGACCGGATAGCCATCAGGGCTCATCACCCGCAGGGCCCCCCAGCTTCTAACGATCTGCGCACGGGCAAGCAGGGGGAATACCTTCACCGCATGCGCGGCGATCTGCCCCAGAACCTGGTGGGAATTGCCGGTGTCAAAGCCGACCTCCTCCTTGGAATCTCCGAGCATGACGCCGCCTTCGTCAGTCTGGCGGATCGTCCCGAGCGGATAGTGCAGGAAAGGAGCGAGCTTCTCCGTCACGATCACCTGGCCGCGTTGCGGCCGCACCGGCGCCGAAAGCCCGACCATCGGAGCAAGCGTCGCATTGCCAAGACCAGCGGCCAGCACAACCTTGCGGGCCCGGAACTCTCCGGCCGAGGTCACAATGCGAAACCCGTCGGCTGCGGGCATCAGCGATTCGACCGTAGCATTCGGGCGATAGGCGATACCGCGCCCTATGCAGGCCTGGTGCAAGGCACGGAACAGGCGCAATGCGTTCACATGTCCATCAAGCCGGCAATAGGTGCCACCCACAACCTCCGAGCCGATTTCGGGGAGCAAGGCTTTCATCTGTTGATGATCAAGCATCTCGACAGTGGCGGAATCCGGGGCCGCGTTATGCAGCCGCTGCAATTGCGCCGCACGTTCCTCCTGCTCCTCCTCGCTCAGGCAGGCCATGAGGCCGCCGCGCTGTTCGAGCGCGACATTGATGCCGCTGTCGCGCTGGAGCGTCTCGGCGAACCCCTTCCAGGCAGAGGCTGATCCGAGCGTCCAGCGCGCATAGTCCGGCAGATCAATGCCCTTGCCCTGAACCCAGACCAGCGCGAAATTGCCCCGTGACGCCCTGTAGGCCACATCGCCTTCGTCGAGCAGCGTCACCGCCTGCCCCCGCATGGCCAGCCCATAGGCCACCGACAGCCCGACCACGCCGCCGCCGATCACGGCAATGTCGCAGTCATTTCCGCACCGGGACAGGTCGGTCATGCTCAATTCCGTTCATCCCCGACAAAAAGCCGTTCGAGTCCGTAGAGACGATCGAGAACCAGCATCAGAACAACCGTGCCCAGGATCAGCAATGCTGAAATGGCGCAGACCAGAGGGTCGATCGAATCCTGAATGTAGTTGAACATCCGGACCGGCAAGGTGGTGGTCGTGGGTGAGGCGACGAACACCGTCATTGTCACCTCATCAAAGCTCTGGATGAAGGAGAGCGCAAACCCGCTGGCAAGGCCCGGCACCATGAGGGGCAAGATGACGCGGCGATAGACGATGGAGCGGGAGGCGCCCAGCGAGACCGCGGCATCTTCTATCCGCTTGTCCATGCCGGCCGCGCTCGCCAGAACCATCCGCAGCGCAAAGGGAAAGACAACAATGACATGCGCAATCACCAGACCCTGGGTCGTGCCGGACAGGCCGACCAGCGAGAAGAACCGCAGGAAAGCGATCCCGAGAACGATATGCGGGATCATCAGCGGCGACATGAAGAGCGCCGCAAGCGCATCACGGCCGGCAAAACGATAGCGTGCGATCGCGATGGCTGCCGGTGTGGCAAAGGCAAGCGCGATCATCGAGGAGAGGGTTGCGATCACAAGGCTTGTCTGGAAGGCCCGAGAGAATTCCGGATACTCGGCGATCCTGCGGAACCAGCGCAGCGAGAAGCCGTTGGTCGGCAGCGCCAGAAATCCTTCCGGCGTGAACGCCACGAGGCAGACGACGACCATCGGCGCCAGCAGGAACGTCGCGAACAGAGTGTGGAAGATCAGCGCAAGGGGCCCGTTCTTCATGACGCAAACACCTGCGCGTAGCGCCGCTCAACCACCCTGTTCCAGCCGACAACCACGGCGACGATGCCGACGAGGAGAAGCACCGCCAGGGCAGCCCCCAGCGGCCAGTTCAATGTGTTGAGAAACTCGTCATAGGCCAGGGTCGAGACCACTTTCAGACGGCGCCCGCCGATGATGGCCGGCGTCGCAAAAGCGCTCGCTGCCAGCGAGAACACGACGATGCTGCCGGACAGGATCCCGGGCATGGCCTGCGGCAGAACGATGCGGCGGAAGATCGTCGCCTGCGACGCCCCAAGCGACTGGGCCGCCCGCTCGACCGCCGGATCCATCCGCGACAGCGCCGCCCAGACGGACAGGACCATGAAGGGCACAAGCACATGAACCAGCGCGATGACCACGCCGGCCTCGGTGAACATCAGCGACACCGGGCCGGAGGTAAGCCCCAGCGTCTGCAGGGCCGTTGAAACCAGCCCTTTGCCGCCGAGCAGAAGCGCCCAGCCGAGCGTGCGGGCCACAACTGACAGAAGCAGCGGACCGATGACCACCAGGATGAAGACGGAGCGCCAGGGTTCGCGCATGCGTCGAAGGATATAGGCTTCCGGCGCACCGATCAGGACACAGATGACGGTGACCCAGAGCGAAATGCGCAAGGTCCGCAGGAAGATTTCGGCAAAGTAGCTGTCGGAGAATATCTCGACGAAGTTCTTCGCCGTGATCACCGGCACGATGCCCTGAGAGCTGTTCCAGCCGTTAAGGGACAGCAGAAAGGTCATCGCGAGCGGTGTCGCAACGACGCCGAGGAAGAGTAGGGTCGCCGGCCCGGCCAGAGCAAAGGCATGCCGGTCCCAGGGGGTCATTGCGCTGCCTCCCGTGCCGTGACCAGCGCATCCTGCGGGCGAATGACCAGCGACACCGTGTCGCCGATGCCGGGCAGGCCCATCCCGTCATTCTGGCGAATGACCAGTGCGGGGCCGCCAGCCGTCGCAATCTGGAACAGCCAGTGATTACCCTGGAAGATGCGAGCCTCGACCCGACCGGGAAGGCCCGCCGCGTCCGCCGACGCCAGCTGCAGCTTCTCGGGCCGGACGGCGAGCGTGCAAGGACCGGCAACGCTGCGTCCCGTCGGAATGGTATGGCCGGCCACAATCACGGTCTGGCCAAGTCCTTCTCCAGCAAAGACATTGGTCTTGCCCAGGAACGAGGCCACGAAGGCGGATTGGGGGTGTTCATAGACATCGAAAGGCGCCCCGATCTGTTCGACCTTGCCTGCACTCATCACAACAATCCGGTCGGACAGGGCCAGGGCTTCATGCTGGTCATGCGTGACGAGGATCGTCGTCGTCCCGGCCCGCTGCTGGATCTGGCGCAACTCGACCTGCATCTCCTCACGCATCTTGGCATCAAGGTTGGACAGCGGCTCGTCGAGCAAGAGAATGGATGGGCGAATGACGAGCGCACGCGCCAGGGCCACACGCTGCTGCTGCCCGCCCGACATCTGGCGCGGGTAACGCTCGCCCTTGTCGGAGAGCCCGACGAGCGCCAGGACATCCGTGACGCGCTGGCCGATCTCGGATTTGGCAATGCCGCGCATCTCAAGGCCGAAGGCGACATTCTGCGCAACGGTCATGTGAGGGAAAAGGGCATAGCTCTGAAAGACAATGCCAAGGCCACGCTTCTCTGGCGGCAGTCTTACGAGATCCGCGCCGTCAAGCCGGATTGCGCCGGCAGTCGGCTCGATGAAGCCGGCGATCATCTGGAGCGTTGTCGTCTTGCCACAGCCCGAGGGGCCGAGCAGGGACACGAACTCACCCTTGGCAACAGCAAGATCGAGCCGCTCCACCGCGAGCACCTCGCCATAGGCCTTCTGCAGCCCCTCAAGCACAAGATAGCTCACGGCTCCCCCTTCGCAGCGCAAGCCGCTCTCTGGTCCATCCGGAAAGTGGTCCCTGCGGCGGTGGCCCGGCCAAGCCAGGCCACGCAGGATGTCAGCGCTCGATCTCGCGGACCCAGCGCTTGTTCCATTCATCGCGAACCGGGTTGATTGTGTCCCAGTCTGCCGCCACAAGTTTCTTTGCCAGATCACCGACCGGCATCATCCCGGCTTTCTGCACCTTGGCATCCTTGTTGACCGGCGCAAAGCCAGCATGATCGGCGAGAATGGATTGAGCTTCGGCCGAGAGCATGTGCTGGACGAAAGCATGTGCCTTGGGCGAGATTGTCGGCTTGGCCACGGCGCAAAGAGCAGTCATCACGACGGGCGCACCTTCGGCAGGATAGACGAACTCCACCGGGACGCCTGCCTCGGCCAGAGACTGCACACGCGCGGACCCCCAGACGCCAAAGATTGCCTGACCGGTCTGGAACAGCTCGGCGTGTTTTGCTGGAGAGGGCTCATAGGCGAGGATACTCGGCCCGACAGCGTCCTTCATCACCTTGAAGCCGGGGTCGATGTTCTTCTCGCCCCCGCCATTCATGCGGGCGAGCATCACCACCGTGAGCAGGCCATAGCCGTTGTTGAGTGGCGGCATGACCACCTTGCCCTTGTATTTCGGGTCTTTCAGATCATTCCAGGAGGTCGGCGGCGCCCATCCATTCTCCTTGAACACCTTGGTGTTGTACATCAGGCCGGTCGCGATCAGCCCCAGCCCCATCGCCTTGCCGCCCGGCAGCTTGGCGACATCGTGGATCTTCGACTGATCGACACCCTGCAGGGGCGCGCAGAAGCCCAGCGAGACCGCCCGCATCATCGGGCCGTCATCAATCAGCGCGACATCGATTTCCTGCTTGTCCTTGCCGGCCTGCAGTTTGGCTAGGGTGTCTGTCGAGTTGCCGGCCACATAGGTGATCTTGACATTGTGGGCCTTCTCGAAGGGCGTGATGATCTGTTCGCGGATGATCTTTTCCGTCGATCCGCCATATCCGGCAACCAGAAGCGCTTCCTGGGCCAGAGCCGGCGCCGTGGCGGCCATCGCCAGAAGCGAGGCTCCAATGAACAGTTTCAACCTGCTGGACATACGACTTCCTCCCGTTCGTCGGCATGATCGCCCGACCTTGGCCCGGATAGTGAAGGGCTTCTATCATCAGATCAAATTCAAAATTGACAGCTCTTCATGCATAAATATTATTGAATGATGTCCAATCTGAGCCGCCAGCTCGATGCGTTTCGCGCCGTCATGCTGACAGGAGGCATGACCGCCGCAGCGCAGACCCTGTTCATCACGCAACCAGCGGTAAGCCGCCTGATCAAGGATCTCGAGCATGACTTCGGGCTCCGGCTGTTCGAGCGCCACGGCAATCAGATCGCCGCAACGGCGGAAGCGCGCAGGTTGTTTGAGGAGGTGGAGCGGACCTACTCCGGCCTTTCCCATCTGCGGGCCTTCGCCGATGATCTGCGCGGTTCGCGCGTCGGCTCGCTCCGGATTGCCGCCTTGCCGGCCCTGGCCATCGCATTCCTGCCATTCTGCCTTGCGCGCTTCCGGAACCAGCGGCCGAATCTGTCGATCATGCTGGATGGCATACCGTCCCACCTCGTTCTGGAGCGCGTTGCCAGCGGCCTGTTCGATATCGGCTTTGCAGCTGTCCCGGCCGAGCGGCCCAGCCTCAGGCTGACCCCTGTTCCGGGGTCATTGATGGTGGTGATGCCTGCGGGACATCGTCTTGCGGGCCGGACGGTACTGCGCGCGAAGGATATTGCAGGCGAGAGCGTTATCATGCTCGGACGCGGTTCCTATCTGCGCCATTCCATCGAGACGGCACTTGCGCAGGTTCATGTTGAGACGCAGATCGAATCGCCGCTTGCGGCCATTGCCTGCGCCTTTGTTGCGCAAGGTCTCGGCATTACCCTGGTTGATCCATTCACCGCTGCGGATTTCCTCGGCCGCGGCGTGGTCGCGCGTCGCTTCGAGCCGGCAATCGACGTCGGATACTCACTCATCACTTCTAAAGACAGGCCCTTGTCGCAAGTTGCCAATGATTTTGTCGCCAGTCTCGGTGAGGCGACAGCCGCCTACCTGGAGGAAGCGCAGTCCAGATAGGCATTCTTCGCCTGCCTGCGCCCTTCACCAGCGCAACAGCCGCGATCCGAGTGCGGCGCCGGCGCCGGTCACGATCAATGTGGCAATGGAATACCAGAAGGCGACGAAGAGCGGGCTGTCCTCCATGCAGTTGAGCGCATAGAAACTCGCGCCAATTCCGGCCGCAGCGAGCCCTGCCAGCGCTCCTGCTCCGGCAGGCGAGGCCGGCATGCCGTGCCGCGCCGCCGCAAGAAACCCCGCCAGCGGAATGCTTGAGAGCGCCGGGATCAGCACAAGGCAGTGGCTGGATTTCGTGCCGACCAGACGCGTCATGGCTCCCGCCGAGCTGTTGGTGACGAGATCCATGACGACAAAGGCCAATGCGAAAACCGGCACAATCGCCAGCACCGACAGTCTGCCGGCAAGGTTGAGATGGACGCTCATCGCCAGCAGCAGCATGAGCGCAATGGTGGCCAGGCTCAGCGTGATCGACAATTTCATCGCGATGGCCGGCATCGCCTCTGTGGCATCCGGGCGCAGGCCAATCGCGCTACCCATGACGATGGCAAGGACAACAACGGCGAGCGGCACGACGCGCAGCAGCGACGAACGCGCATTGCCCGCCGGCGTCGTGTCGGCGGCAAGCGCATTGATCAGGTCAGCGGTCCTCACTGTGCTTCCCCTCGTGCGAAAGCCGCCAGTTTCTTGAGCGCCCGATGCAGCGCCACGCGCACAGCTCCTTCCTGCATGCCCAGCGACCGGGACACCTCCAGCGTCGGGCGTTCCTCAATCGCTATGGCGCGGACAATGGCCCGGTCCCGCTCGCCCAGCCGCGAAAGCCAGTGCTCGGCCTCGCGGGCATCGTCGGCTGCCGGCGCGGGGGCTGCTTCCAGTTCGTGCTCGACATCCTCCAGCGGCACGGCAACGGTCCGGCCGCGCCGGCGATAGGCGTCGATGATCTTGTGCCGGGCAACCCCGAAGAGCCACGGCCGGAAGGGCTGTGACCGGTCCCAGTTGCCACGCTTGAGATGCACAGCAAGCAAGATGTCCTGCACAATATCCTCCGTTTCGCCGCCGCCATGTTGGGCTGCGGAGCGGCGCACAATGGCGCGAAGCACTGGGGTCATCGCCATGAGAAGCTGCCGATATGTCGCCTCGTCGCCCGCCAGCGCCCGGCCCATCATATCGCCCCACAGGTCTGATCCACGCTCGGCCACAACTTGCCCTGTTCGTCTGTCAGCGCGCTTACGTTACAGCCCGCAGCAAAAAAATCGCCAGACAGTCTGTGCTGCGGCGATGCGGTTCACAAGAACGTGAGCGCCGTAACGGACGCCTCGATCGCTGCGAATTGCCCAATGTCCCGCCCGGAGTGGGGAAACCATGACTGAGGAGAATATCATGGATCGTCGTATGCTGTCGCTGGCCCTTGCCGGCGCCCTGACCACCGCGCTCACCGCAGGCGCGACACCGGCCGCCGCACAGGGCATGGAGAAGTGCTACGGCATTGCTCTCAAAGGCCAGAATGACTGCAAGGCGGGCGCTGGGACCACCTGCGCCGGCACCTCGAAGGTCGACTACCAGGGCGACGCGTGGAAGAACGTTCCGGCCGGCACCTGCGAGAAGACCGCTTCCAAGTCCTCCAAGACCGGCTTCGGCATGCTCAAGGAGTTCAAGAGCTGATGCCGCGCGCTGCCGGATATTCCCCTGTAGCTGTGCTCGCGAGACCTTCGGCAGCGCCCCATTCCCCTCGTGCCGGCCTGCCGGCACGAGCGGGGATCGGCCTCAAGTCCGAACATTCAGAGGAGCTGCGCAAGGGGCCTTCATCGATTGGTTTCCTCGAGGTCCATGCGGAAAACTACATGGGCGCGGGCGGTCAACCCCATGCCGACCTGACGGCCTTGCGGGCCCTCTATCCCCTCTCGGTGCACGGGGTGGGCCTGTCGATCGGGAGCGAACAGCCGCTTGATGCGACGCATCTTGATCGGCTCCGCCGTGTGCTGGAGCGATACCAGCCTGAAAGCTTTTCCGAGCACCTTGCCTGGTCGACCCACGACGGACACTACCTCGCCGATCTTCTGCCGGTCGCCTACAATGAAGCGACGCTTGTGCGCGTGGTGGATCATATCGATCAGGTCCAGACCTATCTTGGGCGACGCATGCTGCTTGAGAACCCCTCGACCTATGTCGCCTTTTCGGCATCGGACTGGGACGAGGTGGATTTCATCGCCGAAGTGCAGCGGCGCAGCGGCTGCGGCCTGCTGCTGGATGTCAACAACGTTGCCGTGACCTGCGCCAACCATGGCCGCGATCCGATTGCCTATCTCGATGCATTTCCCGTCGCTGCCGTCGGCGAAATTCATCTTGCCGGCTACGCGGAGGATTGCGATTCGCTCGGTGCCCGATTGCTGATTGACGCACACGGCTCGCCCGTCGCGACCGATGTCTGGCAGCTCTATGCCCATGCATTGACCCGCACCGGCCCCGTTGCGACGCTGATCGAATGGGACAACAACGTTCCAGCGCTCGACCGACTGATTGCCGAAGCAACGATGGCGGAAGGTTATCTGTCCGCTGCCGCACAACGTCGGGACAGCGCCGCATGAGCCAGGCCACTTTTGTTACCGCACTGCTGGATCGGGACAAGCCGGTTCCGGACGGTTTGCGCACATGGAACGGCTCTGATCCGCTTCAGCGCTTCCGTGTCTATCGCAATAACGTCGCGGTGGCGCTGATTGACACTCTGGCGGCAACCTTTCCGGTAACGCTTGCACTCTGCGGCGAGGAGTTCTTTCGCGCAATGACACGCGCGTTCGCCCTGGGCTCGCCGCCGGCTTCACCGCTGCTGGCGGATTTCGGCCAGGATTTGCCGGATTTCATTGCGGGCTACGCTGCGGCGCAAAAGGTGCCCTATCTCGCCGATGTGGCACGCCTCGAGGCGGCGCGTGCTTTGGTCTGGCATGCCGGGGACGCGGCGCCGCTTGCTGCTGAGACCTTTGCCTGCTGGCAGGATCGGATCGGTGAAGCGGTGCTGACCGTTCACCCGGCCCACGCCGTCCTTGTCTCGCCCTATCCGGTGGTCTCGATCTGGGCGGCGCACAATGGCCTCGGCGATCTAGAGGACATCGATCTCAGCCAGCCCGAAGAGGCACTGGTTGTCCGCCCGAACCTCGAGACCGAGATCTGGCGCCTGCCGCCCGGGGGCGCGGCATTTGTCCGCGCGCTCGAAGCTGGCCAGAGCGTTGCCGACGCCGCGATGAATACTCTGGCAGACACCCCGGCTTTCGAACCGGCGATGGCGCTGTCGCTGGTCATTCGCGCCCGCCTTGTCACTGCGATCCATTCCGGAGCCTGCCAATGACCCGCATTGCGTCCCTTGTCCGCCCAGTGATTGCCGCGCTGGAAGCGCTTCCCTATGCCGTTCTGGCCCTTCTGGCCCGCTTCTCGATTGCGGCGGTATTCTGGAAGTCTGGCCAGACCAAGATCGAGGGTCTTGCGATCGATCTCATTCAAGGCAAGGTTGAGCTTGGCCTGCCGCGCGTCACGGCCTCGGCGATTGACCTGTTCCGCGAGGAATACAAGCTTCCCCTGCTACCGCCCGAACTGGCCGCCTATCTCGCCGCAGCGGCCGAGCATGTGTTTCCTGTGCTGATCCTGATCGGCCTTGCCACGCGCCTTTCGGCCCTTGCTTTGGCGATCATGACGCTGGTCATCCAGATCTTCGTCTATCCTGATGCCTATGCACTGCATGGCACCTGGCTGGCGGTCCTGCTGATGCTGGCCAAGTTCGGACCGGGATCGCTGTCGGTGGATGCTGCCATCGCCAATCGTTCCACATAGTGTCTATTGCCGCTGAGAAGTAACATATTCCGACTTCAGGGCCGAGAATTGCCGGCGAATTCGGGGGCTGAAGAGGCTGAATTCTTGGCTTTGTGAGAGCGCCATTCTGAAGGCACCTCCGGCAAGCCCCGGAAGTATCGAGGTAATTTTCTCACATTAGAGCATTTTCAAGCGAAGTGGAGCCCGGTTCGCGCAAAGAAAATGCGACAAAA
>ERZ761609.711-NODE-711-length-36030-cov-20.475163_pt1 | contig 36030 bp, 34 predicted proteins | sample MGYA00511163_ERZ761609 | MGnify/ENA primary metagenome ERZ761609 (study PRJEB28899, sample SAMN02445070) | bioreactor sludge metagenome | biome: EBPR sludge | place: Australia: Brisbane, Thorneside Wastewater Treatment Plant | collected 2011-12-16 ...
TTCTCACAAACATTCCTCCCAGTGAGCCATCTACTACACGGTGGTCGTAGGAATGGGAAAGGAACATTTTATGTCGGATAGCGATTACATCACCAGTTGGAGTCTCCAATATAGCTGGCTTTTTCTGAATGGCGCCCAAAGCCAAAATAGCCACTTGAGGCTGCATAATGATGGGTGTACCCATTACGTTGCCAAATGAGCCCACGTTGGATACACTATAAGTGCCCCCTGACAGTTCATCTGGTTTCAATTTATTATCTCTTGCTCTTGTAGCAATATCATTAACCATTTTGGCAAGGCCTCTCAGATTATATTGATCTGCATTTTTGATTACGGGTACAATTAGATTGCCTGTTGGCAACGCCACAGCCATTCCAATGTTGATATCCTTCTTCTTAATAATGCGGTCACCATCCACCTGAATATTGATCATCGGGAAGTCTTTAATGGCTTTGGCGACAGCTTCGATGAAAATTGGCGTAAACGTCAATGAAGATCCTTCCTGTTTTTGAAACTCGTTTTTCATTTTATTTCTCCACAACACAATATTGGTTACATCCGCTTCTACGAAAGAAGTAACGTGTGGAGAAATACGTTTGGAGTCTACCATGCGCTCGGCAATCATCTTGCGCATGCGATCCATCTGAATGATCTCGTCTCCAGCATTGATTGAAGCAGGAACAATTGGTTTTGTTGCTGCCAATGCTGGTGCAATACTTTGGCCAGATTTACGCTGCTGAAGATAAGCAAGGATATCTTTTTTGGTAACTCTACCTTCACTACCTGTCCCGGGAACAGTCTCCAACTCGGCTACAGGTATGTTTTCTTCTTTGGCAATATTTTTAACCAGAGGAGAGTAGAATCTGGAAGAAGACTTGAAGTCTGCAGCAGGCACATGGCTGGATCCATTGCTTTGTGTTGCTACAACAGGTGCCGGAGTTTCAGTTTTTATAGCAGGCTTGGGCTCCACTTTGGTTGCCGGCTTATCTGTGGGTTTTGCGTCATCGCCATCAGTGGCAATAATGGCAATGGCCGACCCTACTTTTACCACATCACCATCCTTTGCCAGGATTTCTTTGAGCACACCGGCATGGGTAGAGGGTACTTCAGTGTCCACTTTATCAGTCGCAACTTCCAAGACAGATTCATCCTGCTCAATTTTATCACCGGGCTTTTTTAGCCACGATAAAATGGTTGCTTCCATGATACTTTCGCCCATTTTGGGCATAATAAGCTCTACCAACGCCATTTTGATCTAATTTTTAGTTTACAAAGTTAGCATTTTTGGAACCACACGCTAATGTGCAATTTTTATCAGGAGGGTAAATTTGCCCGGATTAAATTCAGCGCTGCCGTGGCTGAATACTGGATGTTATATAGCCTTTCCTGTGATAATTTCAGAAGTTTTGTTACGGTTTTATGTTTGTCAGAATAGGCAATCCAAATGGTGCCCACCGGCTTGTCTGGAGTGGCGCCCCCCGGGCCAGCAATGCCGCTTGTGGCTACGCCTATGTCGGCATTGAATTTACTCCGAACTATATTGGCCATTTCAATAATAGTAGGTTCGCTGACAGCGCCATACTTTTCCAAAGTTTCAGGCCGTACTCCGAGTTGTCTCATTTTGATTTCATAATCATAGGGTATTATGCTACCCAGATAATAATCTGAACTGCCCGGCACACTGGTGATAAGATGAGAAAGATATCCGCCAGTACAACTTTCAGCAATGGATAGTTTTAATTTTTTCTCCCGTAAAGTATTACCTATTACAACCTGAAGAGGAATTTCTCCATAGCCATAGATATATTCTTCAGCCAATGGCTTCAGCTTCTCGACAAGCGCATCCATCTCCTGTTTTAATACGTCAATCGAATCACCCGTGCCAGTGAGTCGGAGTTTTACTTCTCCCAGGCCGGGTAAGTAAGCCAGTTTAATATGGTCGGGAAGACTTTTTTCCCAGGCAGATATTTTATCTGCAAGATAAGATTCTCCAATACCCACTGTTCTTATCATTTGATGGTGCAGCGCAGGCGTTTGAAACCTGGCTTTCAATTTAGGGATGACCATGTCGAGCATCATTTTTTTCATCTCGTGGGGTACACCAGGCATGGAGACAAACACTTTACCGTTTTTGTCAAACCACATGCCCGGGGCAGTACCCGTAGGGTTAGTGATTTTGGTGCAACAGATGGGAAGTGCTGCTTGCTGACGGTTTACTTCTGTCAATTCACGACCACGTCTTTTGAAAAAATCCGTTACTTCTGCAAGGGCCTCCGGATGGATAGCCGTTTCACAATTGAAATATTTGACCAGACAAGGTTTTGTCAGGTCATCGCTGGTGGGTCCAAGGCCTCCTGTGATGAGAACAATATCTGCGTGGTGCTCCGCTTCCGCAAAAGCGGTAAGGATTTGATCTTCTTTATCTCCGATGGTTGTTCTTCTGATTACTTTGAAGCCGACTTTGTCCAGCTCTACACTGATCCAATGGGAATTGGTATCCTTTGTTTGTCCATATAGCAATTCATCTCCTATGGCTAATATTTCAACTAAGACAGGTTTCATTATCAAATTGGATTTCGTGCAATATGCTTTGGTCAAATATCAATAAAAATCTAAAAAGGACACTTTTTGTTCAGTTGATCCCCGATTTTTCATACTTTTTTAGTAAATAACTGTGGAAGCCAAGTTGAGTATTCTTCCTAACTTTAGCGTTCAATTTCAAATATTGAAATGAAAAACATTCAGATAATACTCCTAACGATACTACTTGGCGCCTGTACAACGGCTCAAATCAATCAAGCCATCTCTACTGCCGGTGGTGCATTGGGTGGAGAAGCTCCACTTACCACTGATGAGGTGGCCAATGGGTTGAAGGAAGCCCTTATCAAGGGCATCTCCAATGGGGCTGACGTGGCATCTCAAATGGATGGCTATTTTAAAAATGAGGCCATTAAAATCCTCTTTCCTCCTGATGTAAAAAGGGTGGAGGAAAAGCTCCGTCAGATTGGATTGGGCAATGAAGTGGATAAGTTTGTAATGACACTGAATCGTGGAGCTGAGGATGCTGCCAAAGAAGCAAAACCCATTTTTATTTCAGCCATCAGGTCGATGACCATTGATGATGCCTGGGCGATCTTGAAGGGAGATCAGGATGCGGCTACGCAATATCTTAAACGAACTACCTCTGCACAGTTGAAACAAAAATTTAGCCCAGTTATCCAAAATTCGTTAGACAAAGTAAATGCAACTAAATACTATACCGATCTTGTTAATACATACAACAAGATTCCATTTGTAGAAGATGTCAATCCCGACCTCAATGACTATGCTACTGACAAGGCCATTGAAGGCCTGTTTGTGATGGTGGCAAAAGAAGAGAAAGAGATAAGACAAGATCCGTTGGCGAGAACAACTGATTTATTAAAAAGAGTATTTGCAGCCCAATAATTTTTAAGACAACACATGAATTTATTTAAAAAGCACGAAGAAATAATTAATAATTCCATCAAGGCTTTGCGTGAACGCACCTTTTTTGCGACCTATCCCGAGCATCCATCACCTAAAATCTATGGAGAGACAGCTGATGCCGATGGTCAGACCAAATTTAAAGCAAGCGTTGGAAAGAAGTTTGAGGAATTAAAACAAGAACACCCTGAAGGTTGGGCAGGACAGGAGGAGTCACCTTATCTGGGAGACGGCCTTAAAATAAGTTATCCTACTTTTTCACCAGGTACTTTGATAAGCAGATCGAACAAAGCATTTCATCAATGGAGAAAAGTTTCGGCTGAGGAAAGAGCAGGGATTTTAGTAGAATCGCTGGAAAGAATTAAGAATCGGTTTTTTGAAATTGCCTACGCTACTATGCACACTACCGGGCAGGGTTACATGATGGCTTTTCAGGCCTCCGGTCCGCATGCGGCAGACAGGGCCATGGAGGCGATTGCTGCCGGCTATGAAGAGCTGAAGCGTTTCCCTGCCAAAGCACTTTGGGATAAGCCGATGGGTAAATACAATTTGCAAATCGATAAAGAGTGGAGGGCAGTACCCAAAGGAATTTCTTTGGTGGTGGGTTGCTCTACTTTCCCTACCTGGAACTCTGTAACTGGAATCTACGGAAGTTTGGTGACAGGTAATGCTGTAATAGTAAAGCCTCATCCGGGTGCTATTTTGCCTATTGCGATATTTGTGGCTGAAATTCAAAATGTGTTGGCGGAAAATAATCTCGATCCAAACATCTGCCAATTGGCTGTTGATACATTTGATAAGATGATCACCAAAGACCTGGCACAACATAAAGACGTGAAATTGATTGACTACACGGGAAGCTCTGCTTTTGGGGATTACCTGGAGGCGATTCCCGGGAAAACAGTTTTTACCGAGAAGACAGGTGTGAACTCTGTGATTCTCGATTCAGTTGATGACATTGACAAAGTTGTAGCCAATCTTTCGTTTTCTGTTAACCTCTACAGTGGACAAATGTGTACTGCCCCTCAGAATTTTTATATCCCGGAGGGAGGTATCAAAACTGCGGATGGTGCAGTAAGCTTCGATGAGTTTGCTCAAAAATTTGTGGAAAGCATCAATAGCCTGGTCGACAATCCAAAGGCAGGTCCTTTTGTATTGGGGGCTGTTCAGAATAAGAAAACCAGTGCCAGGGTAGTGGAAGCTGAAAGTCTGCCAGGCAAAGTATGGTTGAAGTCGCGCACGTTTGAAAACCCAATGTTTAAAAATGCACGGGTGGCAACTCCTGTTGTGGTAGAAATCGATGGTTCAAAAAAGGAAATATTCAGCAAAGAACTTTTTGGTCCGATTGCATTGCTTATTAAAACAAAAAATACAGATGAGTCTATTGCCCTGGCCAAAGAAATGGCCATGGAGCATGGAGCCATCTCTTGTGGCGCCTATACAATTAATGATGGGGTAAGGGAGCAAATTGCTGATGAAATGGCATTGGCAGCCACTCCGGTATCCTTCAATTTAGTGGGTGGCATTTACATGAATCAAAATGCGGCCTTCTCTGATTTTCATGTAACGGGAGGGAATCCTTCAGGTAACGCATCGTTTACCAATCCCGAATATGTCACTAAAAGATTTACGTGGGTAGGACATAGAGAGCCAGTAAAAGGTTAGCAAATTTTCTTGTCCCGAAGCGAGCAAGCATTGTGTCATTGAGAAATGAATTATAACAAAAAACCCTGACGACCTCGCGGTGTCAGGGTTTTAAGGATATGCCACATGTTGTTTCATCATACTCTGGGTTTAGTAAAACGAATTTTTCTGACAGTTTGGTACTCAGAACTGCTAAATCCGAATAACGACTTCACGTACTGTTTGGACCGTTGCCCTACATCATAGAGGTTCTTGTCAAGCTGATAGAACACCTCATTTCTTTTTCTGCGGGCCTCTTGCCAGGATACGGTTGCATCGATCACGCTGCTGTTGTGTTTTTGCAGGTTGGCGAGGTACTTTTTAAGTGACTCGACCATAAGCTCCTGCTCATTGGTTTTGTAGCGGGGTGATGCAGATACTGTTTCCAACAGTTTGGCAAAGTGTGCCACCAGACTGGAGTAATCGGTGCCACGTGCTCTGCGTTTGGTCTTGGGCTTTTCTTCACCTTCCAAAGGGACGGGAGCCCTGTCTGCCATAACGCGTCCGTACATTTTGCGCGACATGGTTCTGGCATCGGCTACGGTTTGCGGCATGGCGCCACCGGCAATCAACGCACTGATGATACGTGTAGTCAGTGGTCTTAGTGTGCCGAAAGCTTGTTCACGCGCATTGGTGGCTACTTCAAAGCCTGTTCGGGCGGTATCTACTTCGCTTAATACAGTTTGTGCCTGGCTCAACAAGGTGGCCATTGCTTTCACCTGAAGGTTTTGGTTTCCGGGGTTGTAAGATCCTCCTAACCCGGTGCAGATGCCCAAGAGCTTCTCAAGGGATTGCAAGTTTTTAACGTTGGACATAATTGATATGGGTTTAAATTGTTTAACATACTTTTATAACGGAAAAACCCTATGAAATGGTTGCGTATTTTTAAAAAATATTTTAAATATTTTTCTGGGTTAGAAATGAAACACCGAAGATCATTATGCGTTATTAGGAAATTCTTATAAAAACGCCTTGGGAGGGAGCTCAGGGGTGAGGGGTTGGGGTTTGGTTGCAGGAGGAGGGTGGCTTATCGCAGGAGAGGGACACCTTTTTCTTTTGGGAGGGTGCCTTATGGCTGCTGACTTATGCCTTATGGCAACGGGCTAGTTGTTTATAGCAACAGGCGAGTGCTTTATTGCAACGGATCAGTCCGTTATAGCAACAGGACAAAAGGATATTGCAACGGATCAGCCCCTTATAGCAACTGGCGGATGGCTTATGTCAACTTGCGGGAGCGTTGTTGCACAGGCGTAGTCCTTTATAGCAACTGAAAACCTCCTTGTAGCAGCGGGTGGGTGGGTAATAGCAACACATTAAGGGGGTATCTCTGTACCCCTCACCGTTCTGTCAGGTCGGAAGACCTGACCTCACTTATAAAACCATCCTATAGCAGCGGGTGGATGGGTAATATCAACACATTAGGGGAGTATCTCAGTACCCCTCACCGCTCTGTTAGGTGGGAAGACCTGACCTCACTTAAGGTGGATAGTTAATAACAACACATTAGGGGAGTATCTTTGTACCCCTCACCGTTCTGTCAGGTTGGAAGACCTGACCTCACTTAAGGGCTTACCACCTAGAATTTTTTAAAAAAACCACAACTTAATCGCCATAGCTATTACTGATACAACAAGAATTCGTTTGATCCACTTTTCGCCTGCTCCTACGGACCATCGGCTTGCGTACCAGGCACCAATACTTTGGCCGATGGCCAGGGTTAGCCCTATCGTCCAAATAATTTTATCTCCTATAGCGAAAATGAGAACGGCTGCTCCGGTGTAAAGCAATGCGGCAAAAACTTTGATGTAATTGATTTTTACAAGGTTGAAATTGTTGACATGTGTGAGCATTGCAATGACCATGAATCCTATCCCTGCCTGAAGGAAACCGCCATAAATCCCCAAAAGGAAAAAAAGAATACAACCTATGACCACTCTTGAGGGGGTCAAATTTTCTTCACTGCCCTGTTTTGATGAGGAGCGATTAAATAGGATAGAGATTACCACCACTACCATTACTATAGCAAGTATTCTGTTGAATACAATATCCGAGATGTCAGTAGCTAACCATGCTCCAATCAGTCCGCCAAGAAGGGAAACTCCGGAGAGGTAATAGGTGTAGGGAAGAGGTAACTGCACGCCTTTGCTATGGAATCCCCCTACGGCAAATAAATTTTGAGCCAGAATCGCTACACGGTTTGTTCCGTTAGCGACCGTTCCGGGCAATCCCATAAAAATAAGGATGGGCATAGAGATGAGTGATCCGCCACCCGCCACTGTATTTAGAAAACCAGTGAAGATGCCAACAGCAATATAAATGGGGTACTCAAGCCATGGAGACATGATTCAAAAATTATTTTGCTGCGGCTTACCTCACTTTAGCATTCCTTATCATTCGTGAGAAAAACCCAGGAAAGAACCTTTTGATATGCACGCCAAGTGTCTCCTTTCCTCCGATGTATACTTCGTTTTTTCTACTGGCGATAGCATTGGCAATTTGCCTGGCTGCTTTCGCTACCGGCATGCCGTTGCTTTGGGCATCGTCCATTTTATTCAATTGCGTGCCATCGCCCGTAAGTGCAGAAACAGATATCGTTGTTTGAATGAATCCTGGTGCGATTAGGGTAACCTTTATATTGTTCTTCCACAATTCAGCTCGCAATGAATCAAAAAAACCATGCAGTGCATGTTTGGCTGCGGCATAGCCCGACCTGAAAGGGGTACCGAACTTTCCTGTAAGGCTTGAGATCACAGCAAAATGTCCGCTTTTTTGTTGGATAAGATGTGGCAGTAAATACTTTGTTAAGGCAATGGCACCAAAATAATTGACTTCCATTATTCTTCGGTCTACCTCTAGTGAGGTTTCAATTGCCAAACCTCGTTGACTTATTCCACCATTATTAATAAGTACATCTATCCTGCCAAAAGACTGGATGGCCGCTTCCACACTAAGTTTCAAGGTGTCTGCTGCGGCAAGATCCAAAGGAAGAATTTTGATATTGCTCTGTGCGGAGGAGGCGCAATTCCCTTTTACTTTTTCTAGTGCTTCTTTTCTTCTGGCGGAAAGAACGAGCCGCGCACCTCGTTTGGATAATTCATAGGTTAATGCTTCTCCAATTCCTGAAGAGGCACCAGTCACCCATACTACTTTGTCTTTAAAGTACGCCATTATAGGGTTTCTTTGGATTGTTTGTTTTGTTCAACATAAACCCAAATGGTATAGACTCCCAATGCTGTACCTATTGGAAAGGAAAATAATTTGAAACACCCCAGGATAAGTGCCATTACCAACGCCCATGATTGTTTGTATAAAAGCCCGATTCCTGCAATGATCGCTGGGATTGAAAAGAAGATAATAATAACGGCAGGGAGAAACTGGAAAATGCTTGTGATCAATTCAATAATCACTTCCTGTCCTGGGTCAACCTCACGCATGGCAAACGCGAGGACGGTCGATATAAACATCGACAGACCAAAAATAAATATCATTTGTAGGGCTCCGGAGATAATGTATAGGATGCCCAAAATTCGTTTATGACTTTCCATTGTGTTGGTGGTTGAGGGTGTATAATAAAAAGCTATTTATTCTTTCGTTTGTAAATTACGAAATCAAATGAATAACGATGTTTTTCATCGATAGCATGAGGTTTTCGGGATATCTCCGTCCATTCATCAGATTTGATCATAGGAAAGTAAGTGTCACCCTCTATTTCTGCATTGATTTCAGTGAGATACAGGTAATCCGCTCTTTCCAATGACTGAGCATATATCTGTGCTCCACCAATGACAAAAAATTCCTCTTCCTTATTTTGTAATGCGATCTCAATTCCCTTTTCAATTGAGCTTACTACAATGCATCCGGGTGCTTTAAATTCTTCCTGTCGGGTAACGACTATGTTGGTTCGGTTAGGGAGTGGCTTAAACTTGTTGGGTAAAGAATCATAATTTTTTCTACCCATCAGTACATGATGTCCCGATGTGGTTTGCATAAAGTATTTCATGTCATCAGGCAATTGCCAGGGGAGGTCATTTTCTTTTCCTATTACACGGTTTTTGGCTACAGCGGCAATCAATGATATTGTCATACTAAATTTTATTTCCTCTAAAAAAATCCTTGATGTTCATTCGTTTTTTTCCTTCAGGCTGAAGTTCATCAATACTTAACCAACCATCTTTAGTTTTGAAATGAAGCTCATCTTTTTGATTTGTTAAATAAGTGCTTTCGCTTTTGTGATCATGCGCTATTCGTGACACTTTAAATATTTTGTAGGTTTTTCCGTTGATTTTAGTCCAGGCAGATGGGTAGGGACTCAAGCCTCTCACAAAGTCAATTATCTTTTTTGAGCTTTGGCTCCAGTCTATCTGACAGGTTTCTTTAAAAATCTTTGGAGCATGTTTTACTTCTGCTGTATTATCCTGAGGTAGGGAGGGATAGTCTCCGCTTTCAATAGCTTTCACTGTCTTTAATACCAGAGCCGCTCCTTTTGTCATTAGTCTTTCATAAAGAGTCCCAACAGTATCTTCCGAATGAATAGGTTCCTTCTCCTGAAAGATTATACTTCCAGTGTCAATTTCATGTTTGAGGAAAAATGTAGTTACACCTGTTTCCGTCTCTCCATTGATAATTGCCCAGTTAATGGGAGCAGCACCCCGGTACTGAGGAAGGAGGGAGGCGTGTAAATTGAACGTGCCCAATGAGGGCATTGACCAAACGGCCTCCGGCAGCATTCGGAAGGCGACAACAATCTGCAGATTGGCATTGTAATTCTTTAGTTGTTCCAAAAAATCTGAAGATTTTAGGTTGGTGGGTTGAAGCACAGGAATATTGTTTTCCAATGCGCATTGTTTTACTGGCGATGCTGTTAACTTTTGTCCGCGACCTTGTGGCCTGTCTGGGGCTGTAATGACAGCCACTACATTGAAATGATGATCGATAAGAGTTTGTAAACTGGGTACAGCAAACTCGGGGGTACCCATGAATATGATTCTTAAGCTATTCACAAATTATGTTATTGAAGTTGCAAAGGTTCTTTGCTTTTAGTGATTAGCCAAATTTATCAGTCCCTCAATTTTTTTGGCATATATTTTTTACAAATCGGACAGGATTCCCATTTATGGCCTCTTGCCGGGCAATATTCTCTTCCGAAGTAAATGATCTGCAAATGGACTTTGTTCCACTTTTTTTCAGGGATCAACCGTTTGAGGTCTTTTTCAGTTTGCACTACATTTTTACCATTTGATAATCCCCAGCGATGCGCGAGCCTATGGATATGTGTATCTACAGGAAATGCCGGTATACCGAACCATTGTGCCATCACCACTGATGCAGTCTTGTGCCCCACAGCGGGTAATTCTTCCAGAGCTTCAAATGTATTGGGCACTTCACCATCGTATTTCTCAACCAGAATTTTGGATAATCCTGCAATACCCTTGGATTTCATGGGTGATAGTCCGCAAGGTCTTATGATTTCTTTGATCTCCTCAACGGAGAGTTTCATCATATCATAGGGGTTATCTGCTTGTTTGAATAAAATGGGAGTGGTTTTGTTAATGCGCTCGTCCGTACATTGGGCGGAAAGCAAAACTGATATCAATAAAGTATAAGCGTCTTTATGTTGAAGTGGAACCTCAGGGTTGGGATAAAGTTTGTTTAAAATGGTAAGGATATCTTTTACCTTCTCTGCTTGGGTCATGTTTTCTACTTTGTGTTTAAAAAGTCATTAATCGTCCTCGTTTGTAACGAGGGCTTGTGAATTAATTGTTTGGCACTTTTTACTTGGCTCAATGTAAGCGATTGAATCGCTTTTCTCATTCGTCCTCGTTACAAACGAAGACGATTACGCCTTATATTACACAATGACTCTTACCAAAATTCAATAAGTCCTTGTTTTTAGCGAGTGCTTGTGAATTAATTGTTTAGCACTTTTTACTTGGCTCAATGTAAGCGATAGAATCGCTTTTCTCATTCGTCCTCGTTGCAAACGAGGACGATTAACAACGATTAACACGATTTTACATATTTTATACTACGCTCATTTTTACCAAATTGAATAGTCCTCGTTTATAACGAGGGCTTACGAATTGAGAGCTTTTAGCGCTTTTACTTTCTCAATCTCTCAGTCATATATAATTTTGAGCTCATGTAAGCGATAGAATCGCTTTTCTCATTCGTCCTCGTTGCAAACGAGGACGATTATATACGATTATAAGTCCCTGTTACTAACAGGGACTTATGAATTAATTGTTTTTAAAACTTTTTATATTACGATTACTTTTACCAAACCCTTTTCTCTTCTGCTGTAGTCACAGGCGCTGCTGTATAAATAATCATCTGCATTTCGTACTAAGCCTGCCCTTACAGGATTGTCATGAATGTAATCAATCTTTTCAATTATATCGATGTTGGAATTATCAAGGTCAATGGCATGATTTCCATCAGTCCAAAATTTATAATCTCTGGCCCTGCCTGTCCTTCTTGCCTCAAATGAAAATTTATCTAACAGCCAGTCCCTTCGACTTTCTGGTATTTCCTGGATTGCTTCCACAATTCTTTTTGAAGTAAATTTTTTGAAATCTCTTAGAAAGTCTGACATTCGGTGAGGCAGCCTACATGAGGCAACTAGATGCACATGATTTGACATAATGACCCATGCAAAAAGATCCAGACCCTTGGCCTCCTGGCAAAAGTTTAGTGAGTCAACTATTATGTCTCTGAGTTCTTTGCGACTAAAGGCATCAATCCAGTTGATCACCGTCAGGGTTAAGAAATACTTTGCATGTTGATCTTGTATCAGGTAATTGTCCCCGGCCATATGAGAGGATTTTGTTTTACATAGTCCTCGTTTACAACAAGGACTATTGAATTAAGTGTTTTTAACACTTTTTACTTTACTTATTTAAGCGATAAAATCGCTTTTCTCATTCGTCCTCGTTACAAACGAGGACGATTTACTTGCCAACGAGGACGATTAACAACGATTTGCTTTACCAATTAGCTATTATTTATATATCAAATACTTTTTTCTTTTCTCTTTGAACGTGTTTAATCCTTTTTGCCAGGTAAGCTTGATAGCGCTTTCAGTCATTCCGGCTATAATTTGATCTTTTAATTTATCTGTGCCGGCCAAGGTATTAAAGTACGGTGTGAAAAACTGGTCTTTATCAGGGTACTGATTGTAGAATTCTATCAGGTACTTTAATGAAATGTTGGGCTCAGCTTGTATGTTTCTCAAGTCGAGTCCATAACATTTTTTGTTTTCATGGGGGGGGTGATTCGACACACCCTTAATGCTAACAGGTGTAAATGAAAATGGGTAATCATTCATTTCCGGGTTGCCAATGATTTCGAATGGGGTTTCGGTTCCTCTTCCAACACTCACCACTGTTCCTTCAAATAAACATAAAGAGGGATACCATGTAATGGCATTTTGAGTAGGTAAGTTTGGGGATGGTTTAATGGGTAATGTGTAAGACATATTGTGTGAATAGTTTTTCATCGGAATTATCTCGAGTTCACATTGAATGCCTTCGTTAAGCCATTTTTCACCAAGCATCATTTTTGCCAGTTCACCAACGGTCATTCCATGCGCAATAGGAATAGGGATCACTCCTACAAAGGATTTAAACTCTGATTCTAACATAGGGCCGTCAACAAAACTATTGGGGTTGGGTCTGTCCAGTATCATTACTGTCTTTCCGTTTTCGCCACAGGCTTCCATCATATAATAAAGAGAACTGATGTAGGTGTAAAACCGAACGCCAACATCCTGTATGTCAAAAATTACTACATCTACATTTTCCAGATGAGCTGGAGTGGGCTTTTTGGCACTTCCGTAAAGTGATACAATGGGCAGTTCTGTCTTTTTATCCACGGCATCATTAACTACTTCTCCATCGGCAGCTTGTCCTCTAAAACCGTGTTCGGGCGAAAATATTTTCACAAGGTTTATGCCAAGGCTCATCAATGTGTCTGCCAAATGGGTGTTGCCCACCCTTGAGGTATGATTGACCAGCAGGGCTACTCTTTTGTTTTGTAATTTTGAAACCAGCAAATCGAGCTGCTCGGCACCCAATACTATTTTGTCGTTGGTCTGCCCATCGCAGGCTGTAATACCAATCCATAAAAAAACAGACAACCCAATTATCCTTATCATTTTATAAGTAATTTGCTTGTTGGATACAATCAAAATTAAGCCAATATTTTGAACCTTGGATACTTCATATCAAAAAGGATAAGTCGGGAGCAGAGAGATGGGTTTTCTTCCATTACGCATAAAATTGCTATCGTAAGTATTGCTATAGGCCTGGGGGCAGCCATTGTCTCTTTTTTGATAATGGAAGGTTTTCAAGAGACCATTAAGCAAAAAATTTTTAGTTTCAGTTCTCATATGATTGTGACGCGCTTTACCATGAACAATGCTATGGAGGAGCAGCCTTTCTTCTATAACATTGATTTATATAAGAATTATAAAAAGTATGGATACATCGATCATGTGCAGGAGTACAGCCATAAGGCTGGATTGATAAAAACTGATGATGAAGTTTTGGGTGTGGTATTCAAGGGTGTGGGAAAGAGTTTCGATCTCAATACTTTTAAACAAAATATGGTGGAGGGAGAGTTTCTTCACCTGCCAGATTCTAACTATGCTTTCGAGGCAGTAATAAGCAGAACGATTGCGAATAAAATAAAAGCAAAAGTGAACGATGATATTATTGTTCATTTTTTCCAAAACCCACCACGATTCAGAAAATTAAAAGTGGTGGGTATTTATGAAACTAATCTTTCTGATTACTACGACAGTAAAATTATCATTGGCGATATCCGGTTGATATCAAGACTTAATGACTGGGCAGATAGCGTAGCGGGTGGACTGGAAGTGTTCGTAAAAAATACTGAAGACATTGACAAAGCATATACCACTATTGGAGAGGATATGGATTATGACTTGTACATAGAAAAAGTAAGCGATAAGTATGTGCAGGTGTTTGAATGGCTTGGATTGATTAGCAGGCAGGTAAATATTTTGTTGGTGGTCATTCTTACGGTGGTCTGTGTAAATATGATATCAGTAGTGTTGATACTTGTAATGGAAAGAACTCAGATGATAGGTTTGCTAAAGTCGATGGGAGCCAAGAATGGTATGATCCGATCTGTATTTGTGTATAGCGGTATTCATCTGATTGCTAAGGGATTGTTGTATGGCAATGCGATTGGGCTGGGTTTGTGTTTTGTACAGTACCAATTTCGATGGGTTCAACTCAACCCGCACGATTATTATATGAGCTTCGTTCCCATCAGTTGGGATTGGGGGATGGTGATTATGTTGAACCTGCTGGTTTTCGCTGTAGTAACCCTCGTTTTGCTTGTACCTACAGCAATTGTTTCGCGCATCAGTCCAATTAAAGCAATTCGTTTTGATTAAGGTCTCTCGTATTTTTTGAACCAACTCTCAATCTTGAGTTGAATTACCCCAAAAAAAGCTTCCTTAAAAATACCCACAGAGAGTTTGGATTGGCCTCGGACTCGCTCAGTGAAGATGATGGGTACTTCCGTGAATTTAAATTTAAATTTCCAGACCAGGAATTTCATTTCAATCTGAAATCCATAGCCAGTGAATTTGACCTTGTCCAATGGGATGGTGTTCAATACTTCTTTTGTATAGCATACAAAACCAGCAGTGGCGTCACGGATAGGCATTCGCGTGACCAGGCGCACATAAGCACTTGCAAAATAGGAAAGGAGTACCCGCCCGATTGGCCAATTGACCACATTTACACCCGTAACGTAACGGGATCCAACAGCCATATCATTGCCTCCCTCAGCACAGGCCAGGTAGAGATGGACGAGGTCATTGGGGTCGTGAGAGAAATCAGCATCCATTTCAAGCATATACTCATAACCCTTGTCTAGCGCATATTTAAAACCTGCGATGTATGCCGTTCCAAGTCCTAGCTTCCCTACACGTTGGAGTAAGTGAAGTCGTTTGCGAGATGAGTTGAAATTAGATTGTAAATTCTTTACAATTTCTGCTGTGCCATCAGGAGAGTTATCATCTACAATGAGCAGATCAAAGTCTTTTGGTAGGTTGAAAACGGCTTCAATGATGAGGCCAATATTTTCCTTCTCATTATAAGTGGGAATGATGACGATAGCGTTGCTCACGAAAACCTTTTGGTAAAAAGCAAAACTAATGAAAAGGGTAAGATCGGCCAATTGGGTAAATGCCCGCTTTGGGGTAATTTGGGCCTTATAATCTTGATAAATGATTTTTTGCGATGATGAAAAACAAATGTGTGTTTTTGGACAGGGATGGGGTTCTTAACGAGGACAGCCCTAATTATGCCTATCAATTAGATCAGTTTAAAATATTGCCAGGTGTGCCTGAGGCATTACAACGATTAAAAGACGCAGGATACCTTTTAATAGTTGTGACCAATCAATCTGGTATTGCCCTTGGTATTTATACCCAACAGGAAATGAAAGCTTGCCATAATTATTTACAGGAGACATGTGGAGGGATAATTGATTATTTTTATTTTAGTCCTTACCATCCGAAGGTGACAGAATCGCTCAGCAGAAAACCAGGTGCGTTGCTTTTTGAGAAAGGAATAGCAAGGTTTAACGTTGACCCTCAAGCCAGTTGGATGATTGGAGATCGGGAACGCGACCTGATTCCAGCAAAACAGTTGGGGGTGAAGACTGTCCTGATCAGTAACGAAACAACACCTGGAAGTCCGTGGAATTTTACGGTTCCGGATTTGACAACGGCAACACAACAGATACTTTCAAAGTAATTTTTTATACTGTTTCTGCTTCCTGCATTTTGCTCGCCAGCTTTTTTTGGATTTCGTAAGGAACAGGTGCAAACTCAGCCATTTTTTGTGTAAAGCTGGCGCGCCCCTGAGAAAGTGATCTAAGTGTAGTAGAGTAACGATCCAATTCAGCAAGCGGGGTTTTCACTTTTATTACCTGATAATTTCCTTTGGTGTCCATTCCCATAATAATAGATCTTCGTGTTTGCAAATCACCCATTACTTCACCCATAATTTCTTCCGGCAATACAATCTCCAGGTCATACATGGGCTCCAGTAGTTGTGGCTCTGCATTCATAAAAGCTTCTTTGAATGCCATCATACCGGCAATCTTAAAGGATATATCATTGGAGTCCACAGGATGCATTTTTCCGTCATAGACAATTACTCTTACATCTCTAACATAAGATCCAGTGATTGGGCCTTCTTCCATTTTTTCCATTACCCCTTTAAGTATAGAAGGAATGAACCGGGCATCAATTACACCACCCACAATGCAGTTGTAAAAGATGAGCTTGCCGCCCCAATCAAGATCAATTTCTTCTTTTCCTCTAATAGAAAATTCTGTGGGGTCGGGCATCCCCTCTTTATATGGTTCAATTTTCAAATAGACTTCTCCAAATTGACCGGCTCCACCAGATTGCTTTTTGTGTCTGTAGTGGGCATCAGCAGGGCGATGGATGGTTTCGCGATAAGAGATTCTGGGTGTGATAAAATCGGTATGCAGTTGGTAAACATTATCGAGGTACCACTTGCATACTGTGAGGTGCATTTCACCCTGGCCTGAAATAATTAATTGTCTTAATTCTTTTGAATATTTGACCAGAAGAGTTGGGTCTTCCTGATGTATCTTGTGCAATACTTCCCCAATCTTTTCCTCGTCTCCTTTGCTGTGTGCAACCACGGCAGTACGAATGCGTGGTTCCGGAAATTCAATGGGGTTGATTGTGATCTCATGCCCTTTTGCATGTAATGTTTGATTGGTATAGGTTCCTTTCAGTTTTATGGTAGCGCCAATATCGCCCGCCACTAATTTATCTACCGGGGTGCGGGTCTTTCCATCCATAATAAATAAATGGGGGATACGCTCCAAAGCACCTGTTTGACTATTGATTAGCTCAGTAGCGGTATTCACTTCCCCGGAGATGACTTTAAAAAACGAAAGCCTGCCTACGTTGGGTTCGAAATGAGATTTAAATACGAACAACACTGTGGGTTTTGAAGTATCAAACGGAACTTCTTTGCCATCTTCGGTAATCTCGGGCTTGGCTTCCTGTGGAGAGGGTGCCACATTGTCAATAAAACTCATCATGCGACCGCTCCCCATATTCTGTTTAGCAGACATGCAAAACACCGGAAATACTTCCCGGTTGATCATACCGGTTTTAAGTCCCTGACGCATTTCATCTTCATCCAGTGTTCCTTTTTCAAAGTAGAGCTCCATTAATTTCTCATCATTTTCTGCGGCTTTCTCTACCAATTCATTGTGCAAACGTTCTGCTTTCTCTTTTTCGTTGGCGGGTATAGGCAATTTTTCCGGCTTGCCGCCTTCGGGAGGAAACCGGTATAGTGTCATTTTAAGGAGATCAATAATTTCATTGAACCCTTCCCCCTGACTGACGGGGTATTGCATTTGTGTTACCGCATTCCCAAAACGTTGCTTTATTCCTCTGAGTGCATCTTCAAAGTTTGCCTGAGGGTGATCTACCTGGTTAATTGCAAAAATGACCGGCTTACTAAACCGGTCTATATAATTCCAAATTAATTCTGTGCCTACTTCCACTCCATGCTTTGCATTCACTACCATTATACAGGTGTCTGCTACACGGAGGGAGGACATCATCTCCCCCACAAAATCATCAAATCCGGGCGTATCAATAATATTGATTTTGTAGTCACGCCACTCGGTGTGCATAGTGGTAGCAAATATGGAGTTCTCACGCTCATGTTCTATATCGTGGTAATCGCTGACTGTGCTTTTCCCTTCTACGGTACCTCTTCGGTGTGTGATACCGGCCTCAAAGATCATGTCTTCCGCTAGAAGGGTCTTGCCACTTTTTGGAGCACCAAGCAGAGCAATATTTTTAATGTGTTTCCCATCAAAGATTTTCATAGGCAATTGTGTTATAGATGAAAAGGAGAGAAATGGGATTTTAATTTAGCTTATTAATTAAAGAATATCAATAACTTCTTTTTCAATTTCTGATTCAGCATTTAGAATGTTATTAGGGTATTTTAGCTGATCAGACCGTTTTCCTATTCAGGAGATTATTCACAATTGTTTCCAAAAATGAACACTATTAATGGGGAGGATCGGCACGGTAATTGTAAATTTGAATGATAGGATTTGCACTATTTTATTTAAAAAATATGAAAAAAATATTTACAGCCTTCCTGCTCACTTTTTCCATTATTGTCCAAGCCCAGAATTTTGAAGGCACAATTACATGGGCTATTAGCTCGGATATCAAGGATGCTAAAATGAAAGCACAAATGGAGCAGGGGCAGCAGCAAATGAGTGATCCTGCTGTGCAGGCACAACTAAAACAGATGCAGGAACAGATGAATGACCCTCAGATGAAGGCAATGATGGAATCTAACCCTCAAATGAAAGCACAAATAGAAAACGCGATGAAGATGGCATCCGGTGGAGGTATGGATGATATGTTTCCTAAAAGTATGGTGGTAAAGATTAAAGACCAGAATACTCTTACCCGAATGGAGGGAGGAATGATGATCGGAGATATTTTGTACCTCAGCGATAAGGGGCAATCTTATCGCGTAGATAGAGATAATAAAATCTATTCTGTGTTGAGCGATAATAACAATAATTCAGGCAATGCAAAGGTTACGAAAACCACAGCGTCTGCTTCAATTTTGGGATATAAGTGTCAAAAATACCAGGTGGAAATGACAGAGCAGGGAAAAAAGATAACCCAATACATATGGGCTACAACAGAATTAAAAGGGATGGATATGAGAAGCATAAGCAATGAAAAAATGAGTAATTCTGCCATCTACAAGGAGATAGATGGTTTCCCTTTGAAAATACAAATGTCTATGCCAGAGATGGAAATGATTATGGAGGCAAAAGAGGTAAAAAAACAATCTTTGCCTACTAGTGAATTTATCATCCCCTCCAACTTCAAGGAAGTAAAAGGAATGATGGGTAATTAGTTTGTTCTTAAAGTATCTATTTCGGCCTCAGTCGGCATATTGAATATATCTTGATTGGGGCTTTCTTCTTTTAGCTGGATATTTACAAAATTCACCTCATATCTTTTTTCACCAATAACGCCATCGCTGTACTTGTGACCCACCAACTTTGTGGGCATGCGTAGCCCGTTGATATCTTTCCAGTCTTCATAGCTTAAGGCATTATAATTTTCATGGGCTTCGCCTGAGTAGTAAGTAACTGTATAGAGCAATTTATCCATCTGTTTTGTTGAAGGATCAATCAATAACTTGTAAGCGTCTTTATCGGCATCACCCACACCTTCCTCAAAGTTTACATTAATCACATTATAGAATTTTCCATTTACCGTAAGCGTATCTTCTGAATAAAGTGCTCCCGGGTCGGATACGATAAAAGGAATGGTTAAAAAGTAGGAATATAAATTGTGATAGAAGCGCGCTGAGCGACCATTGAAAGCATCTTTGTTGGGTGTCACCCAAACTTCTTTACCATCAAATCCAATTTTAAATGAGTCGGCTACTGTTAAATCTTTTCTATTCAAAAGGTCAAGTGTATAATGTTCTGTTGGAGTGGCGTCTCCATCATGGAGCAAATCGTATTCTAATGTTTTAAAGCTTTTCCATTTGTCAAGGCCGCCATGTGCTTTTAGTGTTTCAGAAAAGTAGGGTGGGAGTGAAGCATAATAATCAATTGGGAGATCTTGCTTTTGTTTAGGTGTGCATGAAACGATTAGGAAAATAACTAATGCAAACGAATAGGTTCTCATTTGGAGGGTTTTGATCAAAAATATTATGTTCAAAGTTACTAAACTAACCTTATTAGGTTGTCGGCATTCAGACATTTGCCACTGATCGAGAATCACTGATTTACAGTTATTTAAGCAATTCTTCAGTGAGCTATAGATAGAGGTGATGAAAGTCAACACCCTCAATGATAGTCATCATGGGATAGGTGGAATCCTCCCTTTACATTTAAGTCTAAATCAGAAACGATATGAAAACGCTAGTAAGTTACTTGGCAGTAATCATTGCATTTTCAATGATTGCGGGTCAAGCAGAAGCACAAACCTCCTATAACATTAAGTCAGAAAAAATTACAGTGGCTGGATCCTCCAGTTTACACGATTGGGTGTCTGAGGTAACGAAAGTGGAATGGAGTGGTGTGATGAAGGTGGAGAATAGAAAACTGATAGAGATATCTAAAGTATATGTAAGAATACCTGTAACCGCTATTAAGAGTGATAAGGGTAGAATTATGGACAATAAAACCTATGAGGCATTTGATGATAAAAAACACCCAACAATTTCTTATCAAATGTCAGGCGCCACAATAAGTGGAGATGTGATCAAAGCAACAGGGACATTATCTATGGCAGGTGCTTCTAAGCCTATAGAGATGGATGTTAAGTATAAAATGATGACCAACGGAGATATTCAACTCATTGGTTCTTATACTATGAATATGAGGGATTATAAAATGGAGCCACCTACTGCTGTAATGGGAACGATCAGAGTGGGTGAAGAGATAACCGTGAATTTTGATCTGATGGTATCTCCGGGAAAGGACATTAGTCAAACAAAAAAATAAATGGATTTTACAACTATATCTATTAACGCAAATAGAACTCAACTGCTTAACAACTTAATACTATGAAAACCAATTTTAATTTTTTTAAAGGCATCGCACTCATCGCCACCATAATGGTGGCTGGCATCGCGCATGCGCAACAAGCTTCAATGCAATATTATCGTCCAAACGATAAAAGTGGAATTAATATTTTTGAATCTCCAAAGGGAGAAACGGAAGTATTTGACGGACTTAAGGTACGTGTTGGGGGAGATTTTGCTATGCAATTTCAAGGTTTAAGCCAGAGTAATACCGCTGGAAATTTGGCGGAACTCGGTTCAGACTTTAACCTTCCAACGGCTAATCTAAACCTTGATGTCCAGCTGTATGATGGTATGAGGATGCACCTGCGTACTTACCTTTCCTCTGCACATCACAATGAATCATGGATTAAAGGAGGGTACATGCAAATGGATAAACTTAACTTTATAAAGGAAGGTTTTTTGGAAGACATCATGCAGTACACCACTATTACCATCGGATTGGATGAATTCAATTATGGTGATGCCCACTTCAGAAGATCTGACAATGCCAGAGCCCTTTACAACCCTTTTGTTGGTAATTATATCATGGACTCTTTCTCTACTGAGGCATTCGGAGAGGTAACTGTTCAGAATAAAGGATTCCTGGTAGTGCTTGGTGTAACCAATGGCAAACTAAATCAAAATGTAACTTTAACATCAACTAGTGATAACAAACCCTCTTTCTTTGGTAAGGTTGGATTTGATAAGCAGATAAATGATGACTTAAGGATGAGACTTACCGGTTCATGGTATACTAATCATGGTACAACAACCGGAACATGGCTTTATGGAGGTGACCGAGCCGGATCAAGGTATTATAAAGTAATGAATGTTCCTGCGGATCCCAGTGCCACCCCTCCTGTATCTGCACAGGCTAGTGATTTTGATGGTCGCTTCAATGCACGCTTTACCAAACTCACCGCCATACAGGTGAACCCGTTCATTAAGTTCAAAGGGTTGGAGTTCTTTGGTATCTATGAAGTAGCCGGTGGAAGCAACGAGTTTACTACCCCTACAGCAGATAAAGAAGGTTCATTTACACAAATAGCTGGGGAATTGTTATATCGATTTGGTTCCACAGAGCAATTCTATCTGGGAGGAAGGTATAATACGGTAAGTGGAAAAATGCGCGAAAGTGCTACCGAAGATATGAAGATCAATCGCCTCAATTTTGGAGGTGGATGGTTCCTGACAAAAAATGTGTTGACAAAAGTAGAATATGTAAAACAGAATTATGATGGAAATGCCTGGACTGGATCCAATGCACGTTTCCTTGGTGGAGAGTTTAAAGGTATCTCTTTAGAGGCCATAATTGCTTTCTAGGAAATCATGATATTTGTTAAAGAGTCACTTCCGGTTCGGAGTGACTCTTTTTTTAATTCAAAACGATTTAAAATCTTTAATCTGTTAAGCGGACCCTTTTCGATTTTACTAAATTCGTACTGTAAATGAGAGTGATTGTAATCTGCATCTTGTTAGGGCTAATGGGGTTTACGACAACTCCAGAAGGAGGTGTTCTTGTTCATCGCTTTATTGTTCTGCCTTCAAGTAAGATTACTATTGATGGTAAGACCAATGTTAACTCATTTAGATGTGCCATTACCCAATATGTAGGTAGGGATACACTTGTTCTTCAGGAAGGAGGGAGAAACAAAAAACCATTCTTCAAAAAGGGATACGTAGGGCTTGAAGCGGCTCGGTTCGATTGTGGTGTACAACTGATGACGAATGATTTCTGGAAAACCATTAAATACAAAGAATACCCTGTTGTTTCGATTGAGTTTATTTCTTTTGAGCGCACGTTACAACTCACATCCGGAAATGATATTTTCAAAGGGAGAATGCAGATCTCACTAGCGGGTGTTACCAGACCGTTTGAAATGAATTGTACGATTGAGGTGGAAGAATCAGGGCTTATTCATTTTAAAGGAGGCAGGCAATTCACTTTTTCAGACTTCAATTTAGAAGCGCCATCCAAAATGATGGGATTAGTAAAGGTAGAGAATGAGATCGAGGTCAGTTTTCATTTAGTGCTGTTGCTTGATAAAAATGCGTGAAAAAATTACCTCCTTGCTGGAATTAATTTGACATTAAACGACACTGTGATCTCATCTCCTGTCGATACGGTGCCAAACATGAATGAGGGTGGCTCAATTCCGAAATCACTCATTTTTAATTTCTTTTTTCCTGTGAACAAAAGTGCTTGACTTTCGAGTGGACGGTATGTTGTTTCTATACTGATTGACTTTGTGCTTCCGGCTACAGTTAGGTTTCCTGTACACTCAATTTTTCCAGAACTAATTTTGGATGATGTTAGTGTAAAAGTTATTAATTTATAGGAGTCTGCATTCAGTGCACTGTAGGCATTTTTATCCATGGCAGAATGGCCACTTTTCAAACTTTCACATGGTAAACTTAGAGATAATGAATTGAGTTTGACGGGCAACCCCTCATCGGAAAGTTCAAATTCAACCCTATACTTTCCTTCATCTGAATTCATGGTCCAGGGGTTTAGCGTGGACGTGCCTGATATGGATAAGTACGAATCATCGCTTTGTCTGTAATGAGTTTGAGCAACACTACAGGAGAACGATAAAATTAGTGCAATAAAAAGAGTGTACCTTATGAATCTATTTGGATTCGTCATAGCCCAATACATTCAACATGCTTTGACTGGTTTGCTCTGGCGCAAAAAGTTTAGTTGAAATTTCTCCATCCTCATTCCTGCTAACGAGTACATGTTTTGGGGCGGGTATCAGGCAATGCTGTATTCCGCCATAGCCTCCCAATGACTCCTGGTAGGCACCGGTATGGAAGAATCCGATGTACAGCGGCTCCTCGTCATTGATCATGGGTAGAAAAACTTCGCTAGTATGTGCTTCCGAATTGTAATAGTCCATGCTATCACAAGTCAGGCCTCCCATATTTATTTTGTGATAGGGATCATCCCATTTATTAACGGGGAGAAGAATGTATTTTTGATTCAATCCCCAGGTGTCGGGCATTTGAGTAATAAAAGACCCATTGATCATGTACCAAAGCTCTTTGTCATTTTGGAGCTTTTGATCAACTACAGAGTAAAGTATGGCTCCGCTTTCCCCTACCGTATAGCTCCCAAACTCAGTGAAGATATTAGGTACCGGCACATTATTTTTATCACAAATCCATTTAATGTTTTCCACGATCTGCTCGATCATGTACTTGTAGTCATATTGAAATGTGAGCGACTGTTTGATAGGAAAGCCCCCTCCAATATCGATTGAATCCAGTGAGTCACATATTTTCTTCAACTCACAATATTTAAAAATAAATCGACTAAGCTCACTCCAATAGTAGGCAGTGTCTTTGATTCCGGTATTGATAAAAAAATGCAGCATCTTCAATGATGCTTTATTGCTTTTTTCAATTTTATCTCTGTACAAAGGCACGATGTCGCTGTAACGAACACCCAGACGTGATGTATAAAATTCAAACTTGGGTTCTTCATCGGAAGCAACTCTGATTCCTACTTTAAATGGTTTGTCTACCTTACCTTCATAAGCATCAATCTCAGTGATGGTATCAAGAATAGGGATGCAATTAAATTCCTCATTTAACAGTTTGGAGATCTTGTCAGTATACCCAGACATTTTAAAGCCATTGCACAAGATATAGGTCTTCTTTGAGATTTTGCCCTGCTTGTAAAGACTGCGAACAATAGGAATATCAAAGGCAGAAGAAGTTTCTAAATGCACATCATTTTTAAGCGCTTCTTCCATCACGAAAGAAAAATGGGATGACTTAGAGCAGTAGCAGTAAGTATAGTCTCCTTTGTACTTAAACTTCTCTATGGCATTGTTGAAGGTCGCCTGAACAAACCGAATATTTTCACTAATTCTCGGGAGGTAGGTCAGTTTGAGGGGAGTTCCATATTCTTTAATAATATCCATAAGGGGAACATCATTAAAGAGTAACTCGTTTTCCCATACTTTGAACTCTTTTTGCGGGAATTCAAATGTTTGTTCGATTAGGTCGCGGTAGCTCTTCATTTCACACTAAAGGGGTTTTAGAAGGGTGCAATATTGGGATAATTTTGCCATCTTTACAATTCGAAATTAAATCTGTATGACAGATCGCTTTTCCTGCTGTAGTGCTAAAATTACCCATTCCTTGCCAGATTACTGAAGAGTCTAAGTTAGGCTTTTGAGATAATTTTTAGCAGCAGTAAACAACTTTTTCAATTATTAATTCTATTTAAAGTGAACGATATTAAGATCATCGAGGTAAAGTCGGAGATTGGAGCAGGAACACGTGGCGCAAGTCTTGGAGTAGAGGCAATGAAAATTGCGAGTCTTGACCTTAAATCTGATTTATTCAGGCAATTCGATTCCGTTGAAGTAGAGAATGTTAACGAACTTCTCTATGATGGAGCCGAGCATGCTCACTCAAAATTTATTGATGGTGTACTGATAATGGAGGAGCGCGTTTGTCTCGAAGTGTATGAGACTTTGCTGGATGATCACTTTCCGCTTGTTATGGCGGGTGATCATTCCACAGCCTATGGTACTATTGCAGGTATTAAGAAGGCGTATCCAAAGAAAAGGTTGGGCGTGATTTGGATTGATGCGCACGCAGATATCCATACGCCTTATACTACTCCTTCCGGAAATATGCATGGAATGCCTGTGGCGATGGCTTGTGATATTGACAATCTGGAATGCAAGATCAATGACCCGAAAAATGAAACGATAGAATATTGGGAACAGATTAAAAACGTAGGTATTCCCGGAGCAAAAGTCTATCCTGAAGATTTCGTGTATATAGCTGTGAGAGATTTAGAAAAACCTGAAAATTACCTTATTAATAAATATGGTATGGGGTTTATCACTACTGAGGAGGTAAAGAAAATGGGGGCAACAAAGGCAGCTCAAGAAGCACTTAAAATGCTTGAGCACTGTGATCTGATATACGTTTCTTTTGATGTGGACAGTATTGATTCTCGGTTTTCGACCGGAACAGGTACTCCAGTGCCCAATGGTCTTACTGTAGAGGAGGCAAAGGAACTTAATGAAGAATTGGCGCTGAGCCCTAAACTTTGCGCCTGGGAAATTGTAGAAGTGAACCCTACATTGGATACAGAAAACAGAATGGCTGAAAGTGCGTTTGAAATCATGGAAGCTACTGCAAGAAATATTGCGTCCAGATCTGTTCCACAAGAATAGCTTATTCGTTCTCTTCTAAAATTTTGATGTAGGCTTTTATGGTTGACATCAGGTTTCTTCGGATAACAGGATCTGTAAATATTCTGGGAATACTACTGGGTTGAGAGATAATTCGATACGTGGCCTTAATCTTTGAGTCTGAAATTTTTTGAAAAGTCCAACTTCCCAATAAATTCATTCTTGTTACACCATTGCGCTCCGGAGAAACCACATCATCGGAGGTGCTTTTAAAAGTGATAAAAATTTTGTCATTTTCTTTTTTCTCGATGTAATAAATAAGAAAGTGATCCTGATCGCTTACTGGCCAGGGAATATCGTGATAAGAGTATTCTCGCCATGCGGTATCAGTAGGCAAGGGATAGACCTTGAATTCGGTGACGTGTTTTTGCCAATCCATAATCCTGTCTTCATTCTTTAACAATTGGTATGCTTTCTGAACGGAAGAATTAACAAAGAATTCACCCTTTACTTCTCTGGCATTTTGAGGAGGATCTGAGTCTGGGAAAATGATCCATCTTTCATAAATATGAATGGAATCCTCTGCCCTGACCAGAGAAAATTCATCATCGTTTTGAGCGATGGATTGTAAGGAGAGGAGTATTCCTGCTATTGTACATCCTGCAATTCTTAAACTCAAATTCATACTTGTGCTAAATATCAAAATAATTTTAAGAAAGGTGCAGCGCCCGATTAAACAGTAACTCCATAAACTAGTTTTTATTTGCCTTTTTTTGACAAAAATTTCCCGACTATACTCTTCGATTTTACTTAATTTCGCCATTAATTAATTATAATCCATTGATGATGAGCAAAAACCGACCCATCTCCGAGTTTATCGAAAAAAATTACCTCCACTTTAACGCAGCCGCGCTGGTAGATGCCGCAAAGGGATACAAGGTACATGTAGAAAGTGGAAAAAAAATGATGGTGACCCTGGCTGGTGCTATGAGTACTGGTGAACTAGGAATCAGCTTCGCAGAGATGATCCGACAGGATAAGGTGCACATTATATCGTGTACGGGCGCAAACCTGGAAGAGGACATCATGAATTTGGTGGCTCACTCACACTACAAACGCATACCTAACTATCGCGACCTTACCCCTGAGCAGGAGTGGGACCTTTTACAAAATCACCTGAACCGGGTTACGGATACCTGTATTCCTGAAGAAGAGGCGTTTAGAAAACTACAATCGCACTTATTTAAAGTGTGGAAGGATGCTGAGGATAAAGGAGAGCGACTGTTTCCGCATGAATTTATGTTCCGGATGTTGAATAGTGGCGAACTCGATCAATATCATGAGATTGATCCTAAAAATTCATGGATGATTGCAGCAGCCAAAAAGAATATGCCAATGGTTGTTCCGGGGTGGGAAGACTCTACAATGGGAAATATTTTTGCGTCTTATTGCCTCACTGGAGAATTAAAGGCCTCTACCATGAAGAGTGGAATCGAATACATGGTTTGGTTAGCTGATTGGTACACAGAAAATTCAGGTAAAGACGGAATTGGATTTTTCCAAATAGGTGGAGGCATTGCAGGAGACTTTCCAATTTGTGTGGTACCCATGTTACATCAGGATTTGGGCCGCGATGGTGTTCCTTTCTGGAGCTACTTTTGTCAAATCAGTGATTCAACCACCAGTTATGGATCCTATTCTGGTGCAGTTCCCAACGAAAAAATCACTTGGGGCAAATTAAGTATAGAAACGCCAAAGTTTATTATTGAAAGTGACGCTACGATTGTAGCTCCTCTGATCTTTGCCTATATATTGGATATGTGATATAAACCACTGGGGCGCAAAGGTTCGCAAAGACCATGAACTTAATTTTATACTGTTAAACGGAATTAAAAGATTGATAAATATGCTTTAACTCCGCGAACCTCTGCGTTCTTCGCGGTTTAAACGGCACTTGGCTATAAAAATGAACCTAACCCAGTTATTAAAATCAAAAATTGAGGAGGCGATCAGTTCGCTTTTTAGTGCTTCTGCGGACAGTATCCAGCTTCAGCCTACTAACCCTGAATTTGAAGGTTCCCATACCCTTGTTTGCTTTCCTTTAACCAGAATTTCAAAAAAGAAACCGGAAGAAACAGCATCATTAATTGGGCAATGGCTGATGGACAACACTGATCTGGTCAACCAATATAATGTAGTGAAGGGGTTTTTGAATCTTGTGCTTGACGACAAAGTATGGGTGACCGTTTTTCAAGACATACTCAATGAAAATAATTACGGAGTAGTACCAGCCACAGGCATGGAAGTAATGGTGGAGTACTCTTCGCCCAATACGAACAAGCCCCTTCATTTGGGACATTTAAGAAATAATTTTTTGGGATGGAGTGTGGCTTCCATTTATGAGGCCATTGGATATAAGGTACACCGGGTACAAATAATTAATGATCGGGGTATTCATATTTGTAAATCCATGGCGGCATGGCAGCTGTTTGGGAATGGAGAAACTCCTGAAAGCAGGGGATTAAAAGGAGATAAACTTGTAGGGAAATACTATGTTGAATTTGATAAAGTCTACAAAAAGGAAATCGCTGACCTTGTAGCACAAGGTATGGATAAAGAGCAAGCTGAAAAGGCCGCCCCCATTATGAAGTTGGCAGTGGACATGCTGCAAAAATGGGAACAAAAGGAGCCGGATACTATTTCGCTCTGGAAAACAATGAACGGTTGGGTGTACGATGGTTTTGAAACTACGTACAAACAGATGGGGGTACATTTTGATAAGCTATATTTTGAATCAGAGACCTATTTGTTGGGTAAAGAGGAAGTATTGAAAGGAGTTGAGCAAGGTGTCTTTTTTAAGAAAGAGGATGGCTCTGTTTGGGTAGATCTTACAGAGGATGGATTAGATGAAAAGGTCCTGTTGAGATCAGATGGCACTTCTGTGTATATGACACAGGATATAGGTACAGCAATACTTCGGTTTCGGGATTTTCCAAAAATATCAAAGCAGGTTTATACCGTAGGTAATGAGCAGGAATATCATTTTAAAGTTTTGTTTTTGATTCTTGCTAAATTGGGATACGCATGGGCAAAAGAATGCTATCACTTGTCTTATGGCATGGTTGACCTTCCCTCTGGCAAGATGAAATCGCGGGAAGGCACTGTAGTAGATGCAGACGATTTGATGATGGAAATGATCACTGAGGCGGAAAAGCAAACACGTGAGTTGGGCAAGATTGATGAAATGGAGGATGAGGAGGCCAGCACACTTTTTGAAATGATTGGCATTGGAGCACTTAAATTTTACTTATTGAAAGTTGATCCAAAGAAGCGGATGATGTTTAACCCTAACGAGTCCATTCAGCTGCAGGGGCACACAGGGCCATTTATTCAATACACACATGCGAGAATTCGCTCAATAGTGAGAAAAGCGGCAACCATGAATCTAGAGAATGGCCTCGCCAATATTGATTTACTTCTTCCCAACGAACAAAAATTAATTGGCCTTCTTTCTATCTATCCTGATCGACTTCAGGATGCGGCAAGGGATTATTCGCCCTCTGTCATTGCGAATTACGCCTACGACCTGGCCAAAGAATACAATCAGTTTTATCAATCTATTCCTATTTTCTCAGAGAGCGATAAACAAAAGCTGAGTTTACGTGTTGCTTTGTCTGAAAAGGTAGGAGAGGTGCTCAGTAAGGCAATGGGACTGTTAGGAGTAAATGTTCCTGAAAAGATGTAAGTCTAAATTCATTCCGAGGCGGGATGTGAAACTTTAAGCGTAAATAAATGTTTAGGTTATTATTAGTGTCATTGGGTATTTTGGTTTTAATAGCTGTATTCATGTTATCATCATTGTTTGGTTCAAACGTTTCTGCGCAGGACGGGGCTGCCTCTTTTTACGACTTTAAAATGAATTCTCTGAGTGGCGAAGAGATTGATTTCTCAAAGTACAAAGGGAAGAATGTTTTAGTTGTCAATACCGCCTCTAAGTGTGGGTATACGTATCAATATGCAGATCTGGAAAAACTACACGATCAGTTGGGTGATAAAGTAGAGATATTGGGCTTTCCTGCCAATAATTTTTTATGGCAGGAACCAGGAACCAATGAAGAGATAGCAGCCTTTTGTGAGAAGAATTACGGGGTGGAATTTCAGATGTTTGAAAAAATATCTGTGAAGGGAAAGGATAAGCATCCTCTGTATCGTTGGCTGGAGGCAAAATCAGGAAAATCTCCTTCCTGGAATTTTAACAAGTATGTAATCAACAAAAACGGAGAGGTAGTAGGATTTTTTCCCGCTAAAATAAGTCCACTCGATGATGATATTCTTTCGTTGCTCCGTGAAGAGTAGCTTAGATGTGTTAAATTTGCTGCATGCATGCCAAAGCCTGGATAGCTGCCTTTAGACCAAGGACATTGCCTCTTGCTTTGTCATGTATTGGTATGGGTACTTTTCTGGCGGCATCGGTGGGAGCATTCCAGTGGGATATCTTCTTGCTCTGTGCCAGCACCACCGTCTTGCTACAAATACTTTCAAACCTGGCCAATGATTATGGCGATACTGTTAACGGTGCTGATCACGAGGGAAGAGTAGGGCCTGTGCGAGCTGTTCAGTCGGGGGATATCACTAAGGAATCTATGAAAAAAGCACTGATTGTTTTTGTGGTGCTTTGTCTTATAAGTGGTGTATGGCTATTGAAGGTATCTCTAGGTGGAAACCTGGAAGCTATTTTATTTTTCTTTGGGCTGGGGATACTTAGTATTTTAGCAGCCATCGCCTACACTGTAGGAAGAAAACCCTATGGTTATGTAGGGATGGGTGATTTTTCTGTTCTTGTATTCTTTGGAATAGTTGGGGTGTTAGGCTCACTGTATTTGTTTACGAAATCCATCAGCTGGGATCACTTGTTGCCTGCAATGAGTTGTGGATTTTTCTCTATGGGCGTGTTGAATATTAATAACATTCGCGACATAGAATCAGATAAAAAAGCGGGCAAATTTTCTTTACCAGTAAGGATTGGGCGGGACAATGCCATAACCTACCATTGGTTATTAATAATCGGAGGATTGACATGTGCTATTGTCTTTACAGTTATTAATTACACTAATCTATCACAGTTACTCTTTTTAATAACCATTCCATTTTTTATAATTAATGGAATTTCTGTTGCAAAAAAACCATCAAAAGAATTGGATCCTTATTTGAAACAAATGGCACTCTCGACCTTGCTATTTGTAATCCTTTTTGGAGTAGGTGCCCTTTTGAGCTAATTTTGGATATTATCAGCTCGTAATATGACATCAATCATATTTTTCATTGATTGCAATCAGCAGCAATATTATGAGATCAGATTACTTTTGATTGCAACCAAAAATTCCTTAAGATGAAAAAGATATTAGTGCCATGCGATTTTTCTGATTCAGCAGTTCAGGCATTCAAATTTGCTGTAGAAATCGCCAATCAGAGTAAGGGTGAAATACTGTTACTTAACGTGGTAGAGCTTCCGGTCATTCATGAAAATGTAATGATGCCTACATTTTCTTTTGAGGACACTTTTTTGAAAGAAATGAAGGAGCGTGCAGATAAGGATTTCAACAAAATGAAAACCAAATGGGCTAAAGAAGGGCCTAAAGTTTCTACTTTTGTAGAATACGGAGCGCCTACACCTATCATAAGTCAGTTTGTAGAAAAAAAGAAAGTAGATTTGGTTGTGATGGGGACGAAAGGAGCCTCTGGTCTAAAAGAATTTTTTGTAGGATCCAACACGGAAAAAATAGTCAGATGGTCGCCCGTTCCTGTTATCTCAATTAAGAAATCAGTGAAGGTATCTTCAATTAAAAATATTGTTTTCCCAAGCACACTTCGTGCTGATGAAGAGAAATTAACAATGCGAGTGAAAGCATTGCAGGCTTTTTTCAAAGCAAAACTGCATGTAGTGAATGTTAATACTCCTGCTAATTTTAGAACAGATGTAATAACGCGCCAGCAACTGAAGGACTTTGCTGAACGTTTTATGCTAAAAGATTATACACTGAACGTTTATAACGATCTTAATGAAGAATTGGGTGTAGCCAATTTCACCAAAGAGGTAAAAGGAGATATGGTAGCTATGGCTACCCATGGGCGCAAAGGACTGAACCGCTTAATGAGTGGAAGTATTGCTGAAGATGTAGTGAACCACATCGAATGCCCAATTTGGACATGGAAATCAGCCTGAGTTCTGGGCTAGTGTAAGCTATTTTATTTCATGCAATCCAATCAATTAGCAATAGAAGATAAGCTTAGTAAACATCAAAAGGATACATGTTTTCATTGTGGTCAGCCTTGTAAGGAAGGCGATTTTTTGACTGATGATAAATCTTTCTGTTGCTATGGGTGCAAAACGGTTTACGAGATACTCAATGAAAATGACCTTTGTGAATATTATAATTTCGAATCAAGCCCGGGAGTTAGATTAGAGATTGATAATGACGAAACCTATACTTATCTGGATAATCCTGAGATATCCTCCAAGTTGCTGCTTTTTGAAATTAATGGAATAAGTCGTGTGCAGTTGTATGTGCCTGCCATTCATTGTATTTCATGTATATGGTTGCTCGAAAACTTGAACAAGTTGAATACGGGGATATTGAAATCAGAGGTAAATTTTGCTAAGAAGACTGTTCTGATTGATTTTAATGCCTCAAAGACATCGCTAAGCAAAATTGCTTCTTTAATAGCATCTACGGGTTACAAACCTCTGATAAGTCTTGATTCGGAAAAGGACACCTCGAAGAGTGTTTATGACAAACAATTGATTGTTCAGTTGGCGGTTGCTGGTTTTTGTTTCGGAAACATTATGCTCCTGAGCTTTCCAGAATATCTGGGGATTGATCATGCAGAGAAAAATTTAAAAGAATTATTTTCTTATATAAATATTGCTCTCGCGATCCCAGTTGTATTTTATAGTGGAAGAGACTATTTTATTTCGGCCTGGAAAAGTTTCAGGCTACGGCAAATCAATCTTGATGTGCCCATTGCCGTTGGTATTTCAGTGCTCTTTATCAGGAGTGTAACGGATATACTACTACAATCGGGCGCGGGATATATGGATTCTTTGGCGGGCCTGGTTTTCTTTCTTCTCATTGGCAGATGGTTTCAGAATAAAACCTATGAAAGTCTGGCGTTTGATCGCGACTACAAATCTTATTTTCCTTTGGCCGTTTACCGGAAAGAGAATGGTGACTGGAAAGCTTGTGTGGTGCATCAGTTGGAAAAGGGGGATCATATCCGCATACGCAATAAGGAAATAGTTCCTGCAGATAGTCTTCTTATCAATGATTCAGCTTATGTCGATTATAGTTTTGTTACGGGTGAAGCGAACCCGGTAAAAATAACTGCCGGTGAGCTGGTTTATGCAGGAGGAAGAATTGTGGGGCAGCCTGCGATTTTAACAGTTACAAAGAAAACGTCACAAAGTCATTTAACCAGTTTGTGGAACAATGATGCATTTAATAAGCCAGAAAACAGAACTTATCAAACGCTTATGGATAGGGTGGCAAAGGTATTCACCTGGTCTGTACTGGGTTTGGCACTTGCTACTGGTTTGTACTGGTATTGGGCAGACGCAAGCAGAGTGTGGCTAATTGTTACTTCAGTGCTCATGGTGGCTTGTCCGTGCGCCTTGGCTTTGGCTGCACCGTTTACTTATGGCAGTATGTTGCGGGTGTTGGGCAATCATGGCCTTTACCTTAAAAATGCTGACGTAGTGGAAAGCATGGCAAATATCGACTCTATTGTGTTTGACAAAACCGGAACGATCACCCATGGTTCTGAAAGTGTTATTTGGAATGGTAATGTCAGTGAAGATGAAATGATGCTTACCAAGGCAGTGGCATCGTCATCTACTCATCCATTGAGTATACTAATAGCCAAGCGTATTCCAGGGGATGAGCTGAAGCAACTTGATCATTATGAAGAGTTTCCTGGAAAGGGAGTTGCTGCACGAATTGGTAACAACGCTGTTCTTCTTGGGTCAGCAATATTTGTGGGTGAAAAAGAAAGTGAATTAGATAACGGAACACGAGTTTATGTTTCCATCAATGGAGTACAAAAGGGATATTTTGAAATTGGCACTTCTGTTCGGCCTGGGATTGAAAAACTACTATCCAGCTTGGGTACCAGCGTAAAAGCTTTGCTTTCAGGAGATAGTTCAGCTGAGGAAAAAAGAATGCAATCAATTTTTACTGCGGATACAATTTTAAAGTTTTCTCAAAGTCCACACGATAAGCTTCATTATGTTTCTGAACTGCAATCGAGTGGGAGTAAGGTGATGATGCTTGGTGATGGACTAAATGACTCAGGGGCATTGAAGCAAAGTGATGTAGGCATAGCAATAGCTGACGATACGGGAGTATTTACACCTTCTTGCGATGGAATTTTAAGCGGTGCACAATTAGAAAAACTGGATGTTTTTCTGGATTTATCAAAATCTGCATTAACAGTTTTAAAGATCAGTCTTGGAATTTCGTTCCTCTACAATGTTGTGGGGTTAAGTTTTGCAGTTACAGGTCATCTCACGCCTCTGGTAGCTGCGATATTAATGCCTATCAGTAGTATCTCCGTTGTTGTATTTACTACCTTCATGGTCAGTATGATCGCTAAAAAGAAATTGTCATGAATATTATAATTCTATTGATTGGCATTAGTCTTACCATTGCCTTATTATTTCTGGCTGGTTTTATTTGGAGCATGAGAAGCGGTCAGTATGACGACACTTACGGACCATCTGTAAGGATGCTTTTTGATGACAAGAAAAAGATCAAAAAGAAATAACCGGGACTTAGGCACGCCAAATACCAGAGTCTAATACCCTTTTTCCCTGGACACAAGATTCAGTAATGGTTTGCCTTCTTTTGCGCGATAATAATTGTCTACAATCTGAGGTGCCACTGAAATAGGGTTAGTCAGGCTGGCAATGTGCGGAGTGACATTGACCCTGGGTTGTTTCCACAATATGTTGTTTCCCGGAAGTGGTTCTTCAGCAAAAACATCCAGGCTTGCGCCTGATAAATGACCTTCAGATATAAGTGCTACCAAATCTTCATCAATAACCTGTTCACCGCGTCCAACATTGATCACGAAAGCATTTTTAGGCAATAACTGAAGGTTTTTTTTGTTAAGTATGCCTTTTGTTTCAGGGGTGAGTGGAAGTACAGAAACTAAAATATCAGCTTTGCTTAAAAATTCCGAAAACTCTTTAGCGCCAGAATAGACTGGTATACCAGAAATTTCCTTACGGGTGCGTGCCCAACCCATTACATCAAATCCTGTTTTACGTAATTCTGTTGCAACTCGCTTACCGATCGCTCCCATACCCATAATTCCTACCTTTACATCTCTGATTCTCAGGTATTCTGATGGTTTCCAGATGGACTCGGTCTGTTTTATTTTAAAAGCATTGAGGTCGCGGAGGTGATTCATGATCAGCGCCAATACAAACTCTGCCATGTCTTGCGCCAGGTATGGATCTACCAGTCGAACGATGGAGACGCGTTTGGGTAAATCCGGATCCCGCAACAAGTGGTCTACACCTGCCCCCATAGATGAAATGCATTTTAGATTCGGGTAGTCTTTAAAAATCCCATAGGGGTGCCTCCATGTAAGGGCAAAACTAATTTCTTCACGATTAGTGTCATTTGGAAAAGTACGTATGTCAAGATTGGGATCAACTTCTCTTAATGCGCTGATCCAGGGTTCTACTCCTTTGGGATTAATAATAACAAGTGCCATAGTATATAGAACACAAATATAACCGCTTGGTTTATTCCAAACGACCTGAAGTATAAAACTTACCCACAGGACTTATTCAACAATTGATTGCCTGGAGTCATAGTAACAAAAATAAAGACTCAATTTAAAAGCCATCAAGGCTTAAAGTCACTTGAGTCTATACAAAATTGAACTTACGCAAATCCGGTTATCTAAATAAAAATTGGTTCGAAGGATTTAGCTGAATAATCGGTAGGCACGTCATTATGCTTTGCGAAGTGAGCTGCTATTTCACCCAATGCATCGGAACA
>ERZ761609.713-NODE-713-length-35938-cov-18.609955_pt1 | contig 35938 bp, 23 predicted proteins | sample MGYA00511163_ERZ761609 | MGnify/ENA primary metagenome ERZ761609 (study PRJEB28899, sample SAMN02445070) | bioreactor sludge metagenome | biome: EBPR sludge | place: Australia: Brisbane, Thorneside Wastewater Treatment Plant | collected 2011-12-16 ...
ATCAGTCCGCAGAGAAAACAAGCCATTGACTCTTTGGCCCTTGAAAAAGTGAAGGACTTGAGTAAATACATTTCTATTATTGGCAACAAAACCACTCCCTATTCTGAAGCCACACGGGTAATGGATCGTGCCGAAGAGTTGTTTGCAGAAGACAGCGAAATGGGAGTTTCTTCCCTTAATAGAAAAGAGATTAATTATTATAAAGTAAGACAGTACTTTGAAAGGCTGATTGCTTTGAATTATGACCGTGTAAAAATTCAATGGTATGATATCCATTATATCAGTGATCTGGAAAGACAACCTGATGGAAGGTATGTAGGCGTTATTACCATTTACCAACGTTTTGAGGGAGAGTCGGATGATGGTATAAAATACAAGGATACCACCAAGAAAGACATCACCATTTACGTTGAACGTAAAAAGACACAAATAGCCGGAAGGACAATCGAATTTTGGGATGTATTGTTGGGTGATATTCGTGTAACGGAAACTTCTGCATGATCACAAGGTTCGTTCTCTTTCTTGTATTGATTTTTAGCTCTTCTTATCTGCATGCTCAAATTACAAATGAGATGGAAGATGAGAGCAGGTTGTATGCCGAGACCAAACAGATCAATCAATTCTTTAGACGCTTTAATGGAGAAGAGGACGAAAAGGGAGAGCGGTATTATCCAAAGGACAAACAATTTCGAAATCCAAAACTGCGTAAAAAGTATTTGGAAATGCTTTTTGACCGGTCCAATGCCGGGATCAGCAATGATCTGAAAATCCAATTTGTTAATGATGTCTTGGAAAAAAATGACCCCGCTATTTTAGATTTTAATGGCGCCAACTGGTTTGCTGAAGTGCAGTCTACCTTTACTGCCAATGGCAAAGCGCAGTTGGTCACCTTGTTCATGGAGTTGGAAAAACATCACCTGGGCAGACGTTGGGTCATTTACAAGGTACATGCGGACAGGTTTGATCCTTATTTTAAAAGAGACACCGTACCCGTTGGAAAATTTTTGCATCCCATGAGTCACGAGCTGGACTTTATGAATTTGCGGAAAGCCTTTCTGAATCGGGACAGTGTAACGCAGTACGTGAGTAAAAAATTTGAGCCGGATCACCTATCCGTTTTTTTATATGAAGTAAAGAGGGGAGGGCTTCAGTTTAAATCAGTAGATCAGGTTAAGTTTCATTTCTTTCAGATCCCCGGTTGGTATTTCGAATTGGCAGAGTTCAACAGGCCAGGCTATAACACCGGCTGGTTGATTTCAAATTTAGTGAAGTTCAATAATGAGGGTGATGAGGCCCTCCTGAGAAGATACCTGCACCATGAAATCAATTAAGCAATGCGTGCTTTTTACTTTTTTATTGTTGGTGCTCACGACTTCTGTTGAAGCGCAACAAAAAAAAGCGGTCGACTCACCTGAGCTCGATAAGGTAAAGAACATGGTTGGTTTTCTGGAGTATATGCTCAATACCCTGGGAAGCGAAAAAACATCCTCCCGTGATAAGGATGTGCTGATTACAGAAAGTTATACAAAGATATTCAGGGATAGCAAAGTCCAAATCGAGGATGACCTCGATGCTGCGCGTAAGGTAATTACCAATAAGGATGTGCCGGCTTATCTTAAGGATGTTGACTTTTTTTTTAAAGATGTAAAGTTTGAGTTTACGATTGAAGACATTGAGGTAGGAGAGCAGTCCGACAACAATGTTTTTTATACAGTGCAATTGTTGAGAAACCTTAGAGGCACTACGGTAGAGGGTGAAGCGGTCAACAATACCATGAAACGTTTTATCGAGGTGAATTATAATCCCGTAGACCAGGATTTGAAAATCGTAAGCATTTATACCAATGAATTTGATGAAAGTGCCGCGCTTACCTATTGGTGGAATTCATTGTCGTACGAATGGCAATCCATTTTCAAAAAGGAGATAAAAGTAACGGATAGCGTAGGGCTATCTGATCTGAAGCGCATTACCAGCATTCAAAACCTGGATTTAAAGGGGAATGTCTTCATACAGGACATTTCGCCTTTATCGCAGCTGTACAGTTTAAAGTCATTGAACCTTTCTAACACAAGGATCACGGACTTAACACCCGTTCGCAACCTGACGGAGCTTACAGACTTGGATTTATCTTATACGCAGGTGGCTGACATTTCTCCACTCCGCTATGCCTGGAAGTTATCAAACCTCTCCCTGGCGCACACCAAAGTCACCGATGTATCGGTGATAGAAAAAATGACCACCCTTGTGCAACTGGATTTAAGTGGGACCAACGTTGTCCATTACAACTCCCTGCGTTATTGCCTCAACCTCAAGAATCTCAACCTGGAGTCATCGGGTATTTCCAACCTGCAATCGCTGGATTCGCTTACCCATCTGGAGCGCCTCAACATATCACGTACCGCTATCGTCAATCTGAATTACCTGAGCACGCTATCCAATGTAAAAATATTGAACCTTGACAGTAATAGGGTGGCCGATATTACTGCCTTGAAGGGGATGAAAAACCTGGAAGAACTTTATATCAATCATACTTTGGTTTCCAATTTGTCCTCACTGCAGGAATTGGCTCAACTGAAGAGAATTTACTGCGATCATTCCCGAATTAATCAGTCAACGGCAGAAGCCTTTATGGCACTCCGGCCGCAGGTGTTGGTGATATTTGATTCTGAAGATTTAAGGAGTTGGTGGGCTACTTTGTCACACGATTGGCGCACCCTGTTTCAACAAGCGGGAGGAATCAGTAAAGACCCCACCAAGGAAGAGTTGGCCAGGGTCATCAAACTGGATTCTATTAACCTTGACAACACAGCGATTACTGATCTTGAACCCTTGCGCAGGTTCAGCAAGTTGAAAGTACTCATTGCCTCCCATACATCCGTAGCTGATTTAAAACCTATTGAAGTACTGGAAGCGATTACTTATCTGGATGTAAGTCATTCCATGGTGTACGACTTGTCTGCCATGGCGCGGTGGAAATCCCTTCGTGCGCTCATGGCCAACCATACTCCCGTACAAAACCTTCCTTCCGCGCTACAACACCCAACACTAGAAAAACTGTATTTGAATGGAACCGGTATTGATGACAATGCGGTGAAATATTTTTTGGATAAAAACCCAAAATGTCTTGTGGTTTATAAAAGTGAGCAGCTCAACCAATGGTGGGGGGGTCTTTCGAAAGAATGGAAAAGTATATTCACTATTCAATTGGGAGTGAACGAAGGATCTACGGAGGTTTTACATAGGTTGATAGAAGGAGAGGAGTTGCACTTTCAGGATACCGATGTAGATGACCTCACGGCATTGAATGTATTCATTCGACTCAAGCATATCCAATTTTCATCTACACGCATTACAGACCTGTCACCCTTGAGCAACCACCGTTACTTGATGTCACTTCATGCTACCCAAAGCCCACTTACAAATATTGACGTGGTTGCTGATCTGCCACGATTGGAAGAGCTGAATATCAGCAATACGCCAATCGATGACATAGACGTACTGCGCAATATGCAGCAATTGAAAAAACTGAATTGTTCTGGTACGCCACTTAGGCGATTGAATGCGCTGGAAGGGTTATCAGGTTTAATGTATCTCGATTGCTCCAATACCCTGGTGCGCAACCTGAACCCGGTAGCCAATATCTCTCTGGGTGTGTTAAAATGCTACAATACAAAAGTGAGCAGCCGGAAGATCGCAGAGTTCAAGCAGGGTAACCCGGAATGCGAAGTAGTGTATTATTGAAATAATTTTACAGAACTGACTGTCTTCCAATGCAGTCAGTTAGAACAATTCGCTTGTTTGGTTAAATGAAAATCATACCTTTTTGGCTCAATTGCAAATGATATTATACTCAAGAGTATCAGACACGAGCATTTCATAAATGGGCTTAATCATTCTCAAAGATATTTAAAGTAACTCACTTCTTAATCAACTTATTGTTCAGATGGATAGAGGTTGATTCTACTTTTATAAAATATATGCCCGTGTTTAGGTGGCTTACATTGATATATTCTACTTCACCACCGGGTTCACTATTTTGGTATACAGGAATACCTAGTTGATTAAAAATAGTAATGTTAACGAGCTCACTGTTTTGAATTGATTTCAAGTTTAATACAAGCTCATCCTCAACAGGGTTGGGATAAATTTCGACAGGAATTCTCACCACATCATTCATAATTCCGGTCACTAAAACGGATGCTTCAAATCCATCTGATAGTGGGCTCAAGCAACCATCGGCATTTACTTGCACGGTATAAATGCCGCTGACTATGGCTAATAAATAATTACCAAAATCATTACCAACCAATTCCCCGTTTAAATACCAACTGTTTCCACCTTCACTGCTTGATTTTAGAATTGGAAATGTTGAATCATAAAAACCAACTTGACTAATAGCAGGCTGCACTGGCCCCCAACTGCAATCGACTGGCAAAGGCAGTGCAACAAAAGGGAATTCACTGTATGCCGTTCGGTCATGAGTGGTGACTGAAATCGATCCAGACGCTACACCACTTGGCACAATCACACTCAGCGTATTTTTGTGATTGGACATGACTGTTATTGCCTCGGTACCGTTGAACATTACTTTGTTGTTTCCTGGGAGAGAAGAAAACCCAGAACCCGAAATGGTAATTAGCTCACCTTCTCGTGCCTCCCTGGGCAAGAAATTTGTAATGCGTGGAAGAATAATAAATTCACATTCAGTGTTTGTGCCTTGCCCATTGGCTAAAAGGGCAATGGGACCCTTATAATCAATATCAGGTACACTGGTGACGAGTCTACTACTTGAGTTTGGTTTCACAAACCCATAGGTATATAATCCATACTTCACTTCATAGAAAGTATTAGTATCCATCCCAGTTCCTTCAATTACGATACGTGTACCCACGATGGCTTCACTAGGAGTGATGCTCCTCAATTCGGGAATAATCTTAAATTTTTGTGTCAACACTGATTCAAAATCACCAGCAACTACTTTGACAGTCGCATCTCCACCAGTGGGAGGGATTGCGACCGTCCACGATGTAGGGCTTGACGACAGAATAGTTCCTTCGGTATTGTTAAAAAAAACGCGCTTTGGTGAATCAACCAAATTATAGCCATCGATAGTCAGGGTGCTTCCGACTTTTCCTGCGGGAGGATTAAGTTGTGAAATACCTGGTATTCCTTCAATACTTGTTGAATAAATAGCACTTGCCGGAACCCCTGTGTAAAGGTTTGAATTAAAGCAAGCGTATAACCTTGAATTGAACGGGAGAATAAATAGGGGGCGATTGGAAGATATATGGCTGGGATATCCAAGAGAAACGCTTGCTAATCCTGAATTGGCCAGTATTTTATTACTAGACAATCTATAAAACAAATTCATTCCATCAGTAGTAAGGCCAAAGCCCTCAGAGTTTTCAAAAACGGCCCAAACACTACTGCCAAGATTTGTACGATAAATTTTTCCGTTATACCCGTGTGAAAAGTAGACTTTGTCACCAAGTTGAGTCATATAACTAAGATGAAGAGACTGCCCAAAACTAGAAGGAAGTCCAGTATTAGCATCCGCCCATGTTGAACCTCCGTTAGTAGAAATTTTCATTCCATGCTGAAGAGTCATTATATAAATAATACTGTTCTTGCCTGCTATTGTTGAAACTTCTCCGAATACGTTTGTTGAAACCCATGTAGCTCCAAAATCAGTTGAATAAAATAATCCATTTTGTGTACCACACCAGATCTTGCTATCAATATGGCTCAACGTCTTTACTGATAGTTCAGATAAACCAACGTTAGCAGCACTCCAGGTAACTCCGTCATCTTCCGAAATGTAAATGCCATTGGTATCAGTACCAGCAATAAATTTATTACCAGCCTCTAATATACTTGTATAATTCATCAAACTGGTGTTTGGGATTTGGGTCCAGGTTTTTGCTCCATCAGATGAAAGGCGAAGACCTCTGTCGGTTGCTGCGATAAAAATTTCTCCCTTGGCTGCCAGTGAATTAATATACGGATTAATAAGGCCTGAATCTCTAGTTGACCATGTTATCCCATTGTCATCGGTAAACAATATTCCTCCATTTGCTGTAGCAACAAAAATATTTCCATCACTCTCGACAAATTGTGTTACAGTAATACCGTATACAACCGGGTCCAGCAAAGTCCAATTAACTCCTTCATCTGTAGATATATATATACCATCGTCATCACCCAGGAAAAGATTTCCATTGATTAATGCCATTTTTCCGTAGCGCTTTGTTGCATCGGTATGAACCCATGTAGTCCCAGAATCAGTTGACCGAAAAATTCCAATGTTGGTGGCACAGACCAAGTTGCTTCCAACTGCAACGACATCGTAAGTAGAAAGATTATTTGGAGATATTGAATTTGTTTGTGACCAACTTTCACCGTTATCATTTGAAATAAATACGCTATTGCCAGAAACAGCAAAAAGTGAAGCTCCCAATTGAGTAAATACGATAATGAACTGATCATCAATTCCTGTTCCTGGTAACCATGTAGTTCCATTGTCTGTTGAATAGAAGATAGTGCCCTCTGTTGCGATGACAATATTTGAACCAGACTCAACCAAGTTATGAACACTTTGGTCAACTACTCCTGAAGTGGACCAGGAATTTCCATTATCATTCGAGGCGAATAATCCTGTTCGTGTGGCAGCAAAAAGTTTTGATCCTGTGGTCAATAACTTGGGGAATTGGCTATCAACTCCTTCAAATCCATTATTTGATGCCACCCAACTGACTCCCTCATCATCCGAAATAAAAAAGCCATCCCAGATAGTTCCTGCAATTAATCTCCCGGTACCCGTCACTGTAATCGAATTGAAATAAAAACCACCATATCCTTCATGACGCCATTGGGGAGTCTGAGCATTCACATGTTTGGGAATACACGAGTTTAACGCAATTAAGAATAGCACCATTACAAAATATGGTGGTGATATGTTGTTTTTATTGATCATTATAAATATTGACATCCTCACTTTGGTTGGGCAGTTGAGTTCTTTGGAGTCAAAGAGAAGCCTATACCGAGTGCTACACGTACGCCACTCCAATCTGCTTTAAGACTGGTGTCATTGCCATCGACCTGAAGGTTTTTGTTGGCAAATGCTTCAATTCCAAGTTTTCCAAATGCAAATACCCTATCTGTAAAGTACCTTTGAAGCATCAAAGAACCATAAAACCCCCAACCATTTCCATTCAACGTAACGGTACTTGAATCAATGTTATCATTTCCCAAAACCAAAGAGGTTTCAATATCTACTGTGGTATAAATTCTTGATATGTTTATACCGAGCACTAAAGGCCATTTTGTTGATTCATTGACAGGTTTACTAGTATAAACTCCTATTGCATTCGCCCGCAAAAGTTGATCAATGCGTGCCTGCCCTGAGTAGTCCGAATAATCCAACCTTCCGCCAGTAGAAAGATATCGATAGGTAATACCAATTTCCAGTTTGGACTTCAGTTCATATCCTGTTCCAATTCCATAGTTAAAGTAAGATGGAAAAGAGCTAATTTTCTTCAGGGACACTCTCGACTGGGTTATGTAATCTCCTTGCAAACTTTTCATATCCTCCATCGAGTAAAACCCATATCCATTTTCCAGATAGGTGTTGAGTTGACCAAAACACCTCAGCCCGAGAAAAAAGAAAGGCATAATTAATAGCCTGGCCTTCATGGTATTACCTTTTCTGCATAACCAGTGGAAACAAAATGATATCCGCCTGAATAAATGTGACGAACATTTGTGTTGGGCGTATTAGATCGAACACTCGCCTTCATTGAGCCTTTGTGTGCAAAACTTTGAACATCATATAGGCGAATTGTCGATAGGTTAAATTGATCGATAGTTTCAACAAAAATCATTTCAGTTAATTCATCATACCCGATCTGACCTTGTTGGCTACCGGGCGGGACAGGGGAAATAGTGAATTCTCGTGTTGCCTGAAATTCACCTTCACCTACCGGTAATATGGCCAAATCGTACGTAGTCACCTTTCCGGCTCCAATCGAAATCAATTCAAGCCCCGAACCCACACGAAAATAAAAATCACCTATAGGCATATAACCTACACGGTTCCAAACACCGCCCATATCTTTATAAACTTCCTTACGAAGTTGATCTCGATCATTTAGGCAATAAAAATTACCATCAGGGGAGAAGAGGGGAGTGTCGAAATTAGCAGAGTCTAACCGGGTAAAGGTATCATATGGGAAAGCATATGCATCAACATTGAGATCATAGACAATGGGTGTCGGTAAGCCATTGTATATAATGTTTGCGCCAAGCAATTTGTTGATCGATGCAGGGTTATGATGGGTTGCCGCTGCATGTTCAGTTGACCCTGTGGGAGTGTGCATAAATGCCCCGAATGCAGTTGCTTCTTTTAAATCATTAGGATTAATAATAATTGGAACTGACCTATCAAAAGCCAACACGGTAATAAAACTACCATCAGCACTAAAATTAAATTCCCTATATTCATGGGAAGTGTTACTACTTGTGGTTGAACTATCGGCTGGTTGAAAGTCCGGAAGTGAAAGGCGAAAGAGTTCCATTTTTTTTATCAAATACAGGTTTGACTGGGATATAACTTTTAAGCTACTGAATGTGGGGAAATTCTTTTCACTTTTGAGCACAAAAGCGGAATCAAATCGTTGATCTTGATAGATATTGCGGCTCACTATTAGCCGATAATTAAGCGCATCACCAAAATGCAGGGAGTCAAGGGCAACTTGGCCTTGCGTAATAGGTACACTCACAATACCTGAAGTACCTACTAGTGAAACATTAGCTGGATATATACTGGAAGTCCACTCTAGTTGATAAAGGTTGGCATCGGATTTTTTCAATTCAAAATGGGTAGGAGATGGAGGGCTTGAAGTTGTACCAACGAAATGAGTTCCAAAAGCGTTACTCATACTAAGATTGTAACTGGTAGGGTTACCGACATATCCAGAATCAATATAGATATACTCGAAATTCTGGTTAAAATTAGATACAACCGAATTTCTAATTCCATTTGACATTACAAATCGATAGGGCCTGTTGGTATTGGTTTTCCAACGTATTTTAAGGTAACCATTCTCTATTTTTGCAGAAAGTGGTGAAATTAGACTTGGAGGTTGGTTGGTAATAACAACCGTAAATTCTATTTCATATTGATAATACTCCATTTCCAATTGCTCTGCCAGACTTTCTGAACCAGTTTTGAAAGCTAAATAAATATGGATGTTGTGCGTTCCCTGGCCAATAGTAAGGGGGTTAAGAGTGAAAATTATTTTCTTGTTTTGTACTGTTGAGGATAAAACTGATGTGTTGTTTAATATGACAGCATGTTGAGCCAGTGGCTTGGAAGTTTGGCCAAATGAGAAGGTAAAATTAGTTACAAAATCAAGGTAGAATGGATTAGTAAATTCTGGAGATTCAAGGTCTATGTTTACTTGAATTGGTTCAGGTTCAGCAATTGGATTATGGAATGACTCCTGGGGCTCATATACACATTGAGCTAGCAGAACCGATAAAACAATTATTGTAATAATCGCCCCATATGAAAGCCGTACCTGCACAGATTTTACTGATTAATTTATCTTGCACAAAGTAGGGTAAATTGCTCGAAGATTAAAAGGGTATTTTTTTCATAGGTATAATTCAAACTTATAGAAAAGGAATAATCCATAAATGGCTCATTATCAAAGATCTATTCATTTCGACCAGAATGAGTAAAATTACCCGAGAGCATTTTTAGATTACGAATTTGTCAAATGGTTGTACCGAGTATGGGTTTACGTATGCAAATCGAGACTATTTGTTTAAAAGATTATTACCTATATTTGTATTATACAAATTTGTATAATATACAATTGTGAAAAATAAAAACCCTTTCAAATACGGTGAGCTATCCACAGGAGAGAATTTTTGCAATCGCAAAGCAGAACTAAAGCGGCTGCATGGCGCATTCAGGGATGGCCAAAGTATCGTATTGATATCACCACGCAGATGGGGTAAATCTTCCTTAGTGGATCATGCCCTGGATACTTATAAAGGGAAACTGTATCCCGTGAAAGTGGATTGTTTCGGTATTAATTCATCGGAAGAGTTTTATGGAACCGTGCTTAAGTCAGTATTACTGGCCACTACATCCAGGCTCAAGCAATTGACCGATACGGTTACTAAACACATTAAATCCTTTATTCCTTACATTAAATATACGGTAGGGGAAGGAGAGGAAATCAGCATTTCACTGGACTTCCCTGCGGCTCAATTGGATCCGGGCACTGTATTGGACCTGGCACAGAAGATAGCCCGCCAACGCAAGATACGGGTGGTCGTGTGCGTGGACGAATTTCAAAAAATAGCAGAATGGTCGGATGGTGCCATTGTACTGGAGAAACTCCGGTCGCACTGGCAAAAGCACAAGGAAGTGACGTATTGTCTCTATGGAAGCAAACGACATGTGATGAGTGCATTGTTCTCACATTCTTCACAACCGTTTTATCGGTTTGGAGAGACCATTTTACTTCCTAAAATCAATGAAAGCGAATGGGTGAGTTTTCTGGTAAACGAATTCAAGAAGACAGGCAAGACCATTACCAACGAAGTAGCCCGGGAGCTGGTGGGACTGGTGGATGCACACTCGTATTACGTTCAATACCTGGCCCGTATTTGCTGGAACAATGCCAGGGATAAGATTACACCAACCATCCTGAAAGATTCCTGGGAGGAATTGTTGAACGATCATCTGGCCTTATTTCAACACATCGTTAAAGGGCTGACATTGTACCAAACCAACTACATCAAGGCACTGTTGGCTGGCGAAACACAGATGACTTCACAGCGCGTTCTGCAGACTTATCAGCTGGGCAGCCAGGGCAATATCAAACGGATAACCGATGCTTTGGAGGATCAGGAGATTGTTGATTACTCTGCGGAGACGCCTTCGTTTTGCGATCCGTATTTCGCACCGCTTTTCAAGAAGTATTTTATTTCCTAGTAAGGGTGTACGTTGTCAGTTAGGGCGCTGCCCGTTTTGCATAATTGATCCCGCGTGCTCAAATGGCTATACGCGTAAACTGTATTTAGAAATGTCAACGAAAAGAACTAAGCAGGTATTGTAATCGACAGATTATTAGCCTTTTATGATTTATGCTAAAAAATTTAGAAATGTCCATAAATTCATATTCTACTGATAATGAGCATGTTGTATGGTTGCATTAGCGCTAAGTAACCTATCATCAAACCACCCCATAGTTACGAAAACCACCCTTTGATGAGCAAACCATAAATAAGCTACCAGGTGTGCAACGTGGAGGGAGTAATGTGCAATGGTAATGGAGACCGCTAGGCCTGTTTTTGGCCCTATTTTGGTATGTAGACTGTAATTTTTAATTTTAATGAACAATGGAAATGACACTTCAAAATTCACTCCTCTTAGTACTAATTGCAAGTGTTCTATTGGCGTTTGGTTCAATGATCTTTAGGGTAATTCAGAACATCCGAGAGACACCAAAAAAAAGCAAATAATATTTGTCAAAGGGGTGTGCATCTGGTACGTCCATTCAATATCTAATATTATTATCCAACACAGCCAATAGCGCATATCGATTCATGGGCGGGGTTGATCGTTACCGGGTTTTGGTTTAACATAAAATCATCACCGGGTATATCACTTGATGATGGAATATAAATAAAGCAGCGCTATTTTGTAATCCCTTGATCTTGTGTGAGTTATTGAAACTCGTTGGAATATCCAAATGGCATTTCTTTGATTATTAACGATTTACATTAACTGAGATAATCTGAGTAGATTAACTTGCAGGAAAAGTTCAGGATTACTTTGAATGAATGAAGTTTGAGAATACCGATCAATGTGCTGTATATTCATAACCTATAGTTAATCAATGCTTTATTACTTCCCCAAAGAAAAGAACAGTATCGGACGAACAGGAGTGCTGTGTGTTTTCTTGGCGTTTTGTTAATTTGGGGCACTATGGAAATGACGCTTGAGAATATAACGTTAATAATACTCATCCTGAGTGTATTGATATCATTTGGCGCTATGATCTATCGGGTTGTAAGAAATACAATAGAATCTGGTGACAAGAACTCCAAAAAGTAAAGCCTGCTTCACAGGTATGTGAAGATGCAGCATTTATTCTTGGTTGAAATTGTAGGGACGTTCCAAGATGGAATATCGAAAATATTAATGTTAAAACTACGAGTGCGCTTTTACCCGATCGCCATCGTCTGGTCCTGCCATTTCTATTTACCCAGGCTAACAAAGACTTAAAGGAGGTAGATAATCTATTATCAAGTGGAAAAATTAATAAAGAAGACTTTGGCTATAAGCGAAAGGGAACTATTCTAAGGTCTAAATATATTTACCTTAAAGTAACATCAATTTTTGAAGACATTAATTCAAATAAGATTATCATTAAGTTTAATAACTTTGAAATTGAAATTTCACCCTGGTCAATGGTGCACATTTTGAACAGGCATTATGCTGGTGATGCTAAACAATTCGACTCTGGTAAATCATTTCACTCTGATCCGAATCTAAGGTTCTTCGAAGATCCAGAACAACTTAAAACTATTATAGAGCAGATTGATGTTAATATCAAAACAAAAGGTTGCAGTATTGAATATATTCCATTCAAACTGAATGGAATAATTTATGCAGTTCACAACAAAAAAAAGATAAAGTCCATTGGAAGAAGCAAGGTTACATTTTATCACCTTCAAACTTTCTATCCTTTAGTAGAAGAAGTCGAACTTAAAAAGATTAAAACGAAGTATGTAGAGGTGATCACAAACTCAACCCTCACTGGTTACGCCAAGAAATAATCATGCAGAATAATTAAAGATGCTTATCCGATGCCCGGTCTAGATTAGGGCATGATTTCTGTAATTATAAGTTGTTAATTTGCAGCTATGACTTTAGAACAGATACTTGGTGACCTATTTTTTAGGAATGAAGAACCATTGCGCCTTTTGAGAAAGCATGGCCTTGATCTGGTCTTAAGCAATTCAATACAACTTATCAAATTAGAGATTGATAAACCAAAGATTGACTTCACGAAATTTGGGCTTTTAGCATCAAATATCCTAATCAGCGTAAACTCTAAACTTAAGAATATTACTGACCCAATCGAAAAGGGATATCTTGAGCTAATCTTAAAGGACGTAACTGAATATCTTATAAATAAGGTGGTTCAAAAATCATACAAACCAGAGAGGCTCATTCAAGAAATCAGCCATTCTCTGAAAATTGCATCATCAATCAACAACTATAGTTACGAAGCATTAATTAGACTCCTAAAGATTGAAAATCCTAACATTGGATTTAACCCACAATCTAACAATGTGAATGGTACTTTTCATTATGAATGGAAAGGATATCCACATGATTTAGACGAATTGGTTGATGCTCTAAAATATGAGGGATGGATTCCTTCAGTTAAGGAATTTAAAAAGCTTTTTAAAAACCATGAAGGCAACCTTAAAATTCAATTCGCGAGAGATAAGATTAATGAATTATTGGCATTGTTTGATGAATTGAAAGCTAGAAAGTTAATAAAACCAAAAGGCGGTCGGGGACATTTTCATGCATTAAGTATTTATTTAGTTGACCTTGAAAATTCAATTTTGTTCGAAAGGCCTCCGAAGATCGTTAAGATGATAGCCAAGCGGAACAACAATTATTGGCAAAATATTATCAAAACGGCCAAAGAGCTTGTGGTGACCTACAAAGTAAAAGCACCTTGAAGTTACCTTGATCAAGGTAACTTAATGTGACTCCATTTTAGAGTTACATTTGACTTGTAATAAAAACAATATCATATGAGTGTTCATCAATTTATAGTTCAATACGGAATTCAACCGGCAGATGCTGTTGTGCTGAATAAGAAGTTCTTTGGCATGGTCGATCATTTTGTTATTTACTTAGGCCTAATAAATTTTCAGCACATGTTTGTTGCAAATTATATCCAAGGTGTAAAAGTCATACCCAATCACGAATTAGACGATTTTCTTAAAATTTATGTCCCGTCAAAAATTGAGAAATTTCCTGGAGCAGAAACGCAAAGAGGGGAGGCTCTAAAGAGGGCGATGAGCCTTATAGGACAAAGGGCATACAATTATGTTGCGAATAATTGCGAGCATTTTAAAAACTTCGTACACTACGGAATAAAAAAAAGTACCCAGGTCCAGAAAGTTGGAGGAGCTGTGGCAATTGGGGGAATGGGAGTCACGCTGATTGGATTAGACAAGAGAAATAATGGAATGACTTTGGTTGGCATTTTTATAGTTTTGATAGGAATTATAGTTGCTTTGCTTGGCGATCCTGATAATAATAAACAAAGAAAAGTGGATTATTGAAGGCCATGTAGGTGCTCTTGTCACTTATGATTTCAGAATTAAAACTAATATTCAGCAACAATCGTAGTTATCCACTTATAGATTTCTGATGATTGTTCTTCTGGAGTTACAAACTCTCGATCAGTCATATCAACAAAGGCAGTTTCGATATCGGCTTTCGGGAGTTTATAATCGCTTAGCCATCTAGTTGGGTTAAAATTATTCCCATACATTTTGCGACAACTTAAGAGATCAAACATAAATGAGGTCAATTCTGCAATGAACCAATCATTTCTAACTTTGTTAGGATATTTGTCACTTATCTTTTTTAAGATGTGTAGTTTAAGCAGAATGAAATGATCACTGGCCCATTGCATATCGCTTATCTCCTTGTGATCCAACATTTGAATCCAGTCCCCTATGTTGGATAGTATCTTATTTACAGCTAAACAGTAGTAGTTGGGGTGACCACCTGTTAGTAGCGCCTCATCACCTAATTCTGGTGCGTTTTCAAGAATAAGCTCTGTCCAAAATTGATATTGATAAAAACCAGCAATTGCTGGTTTGGTTAAAATGGCCCTTACCCAATACCAGTGGATAAAGTTAATAAAATAGAAAGGCATTAATTTTTCTGGTATCGCGCCCATGATAGAATCATCAGAAGGTTTTAAATTCATGATCTTCCTATCTCGCTCTATAAAGTCGTTTGAGTTAAAGTATTTGAAAGATATCTCTTTAATTGTAGGAATTAGAATATTTCTGTCCCTACCTCTCCTAATAGCTTCTCTTGTCCCAAGGAATATCTTTATCAATGGCTGTTCATCCAAGTTGCCTTCTCTTGGTTCATTCTCCAATTCTTCCATCATTGGCGTATCCACATTTGCAAACTGAACACGTAGAAAAGTCTTCAAAACATCTCGATCCATATCAAAAAGTCGAGAAGGATGATCTTTCAATATTTGTCTAAAATGAACTGGTGCTACATACCACCATTTCTGAATCTTGAAAATTTCCTGATATTGTAACCACCTATCATCATTCACATTCTCTAGAAAATATCTTTCGTACTTACGGAACAACATTGAGAAACTTGCAGGCTCAATAAATTTTAGCATATCACTGTATAGCTCAATGAGTTTATCCGTGGGAGCTTGATGAACAAACCTATTCCAAAAGTGTAAGGTCACCCAAACGCAAAGTACCAGCCAAATCAATGGCCAAAGTCCAGAGTCGATACCTTCTTGTTGCCAAAAAACATCCAGCAATCGGGGATGACCATTTGAATGAAAGTATGCGCTTAAGCCACTTAAGCCTAGCAGTGTCACTGAAGGCCAAGCAAATTTCCATATTTGCTTTAAGCGAATTATCTCGCGCTCATCAAATTTGAAAATTGCAAATAATACGGCAATAAGAATTGAAACAATAGTTATCCAATCTGAGAAACTCATGTCGTTTGAAATTTCATTTGTAGCTTAGAATTTTCAATGCATTTGTCAGTGTCATCAATATTTTGAGCTCTGCAGACCCTAAAAGGTGAAATGCCTCATGTATCTTTTGTTGAAAGGTTTTACTTGATGAAGCCTTAATCGGATATTCTCTTAATGCCTCGACAAATAAGGATTCAATGATACGGAGTTTATAGTCTTCATTTAAAGCATGAGTATAAATGTATTTGGCTAAATCGATTATTTCATAAATCAATGATTCATTTTTATGCCAATTAAAAGGAATATTCTTAATGCATTTTTGAAACATACTTGAAGCATCCAAGGTAGGACTTTCATCAAAAGATTGCTGCAAATCCGATATGGATAATGTCAAACCGATATAATTATTTTTCAAAAACCACTTCATGAAATTAGAAGCTTCTTTTGGCTCTTTCGTCTTAATAAAATACTCAAGTGTTATTGGTTTCGCTAGATGGGCAAAAAGTTTGTAGTAAATTAAATCATCAGTTATCAGCGCTCTGTTTGAATGATTAGCAAGAAAAGTTGTGTCAATCAAATACTTGAAATACCAATCATTTCTCTCAATAAGCTCGGGATTCCTAAGAAGAATGTCCAATTTTTCAGGAGCAAATCCTACAATACAATTTTTAGTTATCCAATCAAGCATTTCATTCAGATGAGCAAGAAAAGTTGTCTTATAATTTGGCGGATAGGGTATAGGTTGAACATTGGAAAGTGAGATACTTAATGTTAGTGGACTATCGTCAAGCAAATTCACCTCTTCAATTTTATCTCTAATAAAGTCTCTGAGATGCTGAGATACCATGAACTTATAATTGTTATGTTGGGGAATCTCTTTCCACTTGCTTAGAATTGGTAGAGTTGATAGATCAACCACAAATTCATTAATTCCATGTATATCTTGTTGTTTAAATATTGCCAACGGAGGTATTATAAATCCTTTTGAATTGTTTCCAGTAACATTCTCATAGATTTCAAATATTTTATGATGGTCAACTTTTCTGACTAACTCGGTGAAAGATATTTTTCCCTTATAGTACGAATTGAAAGCATCTTCAACAGTTAATTTTCTGAGTTCACCATCGGCACCAAATTCTTTAATGAACGTTTGGTGCAAATCTTCTATGTCTCCAGATTTCCAAGTTATTGTTCGCATCTGATACCCGGAAATCTTGAAACTATTCGCCACTTCCTCTGTGATTTCAGCAAGAAGTCCAGAATACTTGTCAAGAATTTCGTTTATTATTATTGTGGTTCGTTTTGATATCCCATCCCTTAATTCTATAGTTTCTCCAATTTGTTTCTTAAGTATAGCCTTAGCGATTATGTTACTTTCAATCGTATCGGGGTCCACATGAATTATCTTTGGCTTACTATCGTAAGTGACACGTGCGGTAGTATTTAGTTCAACTCTTTCATATTTGTTCTGTGGATACTTATTTGCTTGGATGGTAACTAATCCAAAATATGATTGTCTTATTGTTGCGTTATCAGAATTATTTTTTGCGTAGGGAAAAATTAGGTCAAGGCCAAGTTGGTATAGCCCGTTTTTGAAACATACTGCTCCAATTAAAAATGCATGCTCCCAGTAGAACTGAATTTTCAACAGTTTTTTATCCAATTTCTGTATAAGCTTTTGGCGTTTATCATCTTGCCGATCTAACGCTTGGATTAAGATTGTTGTATAAAGTGGGTCATTTGGAAATTGACTCAGTGCAAATTCCGATACCTCTTCCAATTGAGCATACATATTTAGCTCGTTAAGAATATTTATTTCATACTTAAAGAACTCATCAAGTGGTTTGAAATGTTTACGCCATCGTTCTAGAAGTTTGAGAAGTTTGGTATGATTTGTTCTCAGGTTATGTAGATTCCTAATATATAAGTAAAGACCTTGAGATTCCCGATTTTCATCTATATACCTTGATATGTATTCATTGCTTTTGTGGTACTGCCCAATGGATGATAAAGTCTTACAAACATTATCTTTCAAGGTTTCTGAAAAGGTGTCAAATGATTCTGGTTCAATTGTAAGAAGTTCTTGTATACTAATTGCTTCCTCCTCTGTAAAATTAAAGTGCAGGCAGACAGCCTCAATGATGTTTTTCGATTCCTCATTGGCATATACCTTGTTTCGAAGCTGATTATTAAATATCATACGCGTGTCAGCATGTTTGTAGCGAAAAAGCACATTAATAGCCACAATCAAGTTGTTTGCTGTATTTTCATTTACCTCTTTTATCTCTTTGATGTAGATAGAAAAATACTCACATGACTTTACGTAATCTCCTTTTAAAAAGTAAGTGAACGCAAGAATTTGATTGTATGTATACTGAGAATCTCGATGCTCTTCACAAATCTCGATAACCTTATCATATTCCTTGATCTGACTAAGGCTTGGTATTAGGTGGACAATAAAATTAGCGTTTGACTTAGATTCTTGTTTAAACCTTCCATACATGTTCAAAACACCTTCTCTGTCATTATTAACTAAATATGCTGCATGATTATATATAAAATATGATTGTTGATAGTATTTATTTTCCCTAAACAATTGCGACCCTTCAACAAAGGCAAGTATAGATTTCGACAGGAGCAAGCAATTTTGTATTCTTTCACTTTTGCCGGTAGAATCGTCCTTGCGACTTAACATATCATTCGGCAATTCTTTCAATTCATTGTTGTACAAAACGGTCGAAACTAGCATCCAATAGGGGAGGTCTGAATATTCAATTTTGGCCGGAATATCAATGCTTTCTAATTCTTCTCTTAGTAATTCATTTATTTCATTGTGTCGTCCTTGTTTAGCATAAGCTGTTGCAAGGATGCTCTTGAATGTTTTACTAACCCTGATAGGTACTGGTAGTGTCATTAAATTTATGCTTGAGTCCATAGCAACTTTAATAGCCCAGGCTCTTGCATTTTGAGGTCGAACCTTAAGAATTTCATCCGCGATTTTTAGTGCTGCTTTATTTTCCCCTGTAAAATAATACGAAGTACACGCTCGCTCAATCATTTTCAAATCCTGCTTTTGATAATTGAAAGCAATTATAAAATTTGGATAAACCTCATTGTTTAGACCCAAATCTGAATGACATTGACCCCTTAAATAGTAGAGTTCGGCCAAAAGCCTATTGATATATTTCCCAGGGAGAGTAGAATTCTCAATGGATTTCTCTAACGAAAGTAGTTGACTAGAGGCGCTTTTAGGATTTAATTTTCTTAATTCAACTGACACATTATCTAACTGCCTTTGGAAATCCTTAAACAACTCGATATTGAATTCATTCGCCTTTTTGTTCCCGAGAAGCCCAAGTAATACTAAAATTAATTGTGGAATAACTGTCCAAGGCTCAAAACTAAGTTTATCAACCCATGCCCATATAATTGTCAAAATGATGGCAACCATAATAAGGAATAGGCTTAAATTTTTGAGAGTAAATACCTTAGTCCTGAAAAACTTAATCATTATATTCAACATGTATTATTTACAATTTACAAACAACTTTGTATTATCCTTTGACTTATTAATCTCCATAGCCCGGTGGACTGGCCCAAAAGCGGGGTGGCGCGAAGGGTAGTGTGCGGAAGCATTTTTGGGGTCTAGATTTCTATTTCCGAGGATTCATTTAAACTGCACAAAGTTTCGATAATATTTGAAAGTACTGAATATTATATTACATTTGAGGCATGGAGTACAGCGAAGCAAAAAAAAAGTTTATCCAAGCATGGGGCACACTAGGCTCTAATTGGGGAATAAATAAAGCAATGGCGCAGATTCACGCCCTTTTGCTGCTGGCTACTGAACCACTGTCAGCTGAAGAAATTATGGAGGAATTGCAGATGTCCCGAGGTAACGTGAATATGAATTTGAGAGCACTAATGGACTGGGGTATCGTGAAGAAAGAGCATAAAGTCGGGGAGAGGAAGGAGTTCTTTACTACGGGCAAGGATGTTTGGGATTTGGCAAAGCAAGTATCAAAGGAGCGGAGAAGGAGGGAGATCGAACCGATTCTAAACGTTTTAGAAGAGGTTCAAAAGGTATCAGGAGATAACAAAAAGGAAGTGGCAGAATTTAAGAAAGTCACTGGCGACCTATTTGATTTCTCTGTTAAAGTGGATAGCATGATAGACAAGTTCACCAAGTCAGATCAAACCTGGTTTTACAAATTGCTTATGAAGTTCTGATATATTTTTTGACGCTAAGTTTCAATTAATTCTGAAAGTTATGAAAGTAGCAGCAATGACATTACCACAACAAAAGGCCGGTCAATCAACAAGAAACCAAACGCAATCAAAAAAGGAATTAATTATTTCTTATTACGAAAAAGCTGGACCGGATTACCAGAGCTGGAGCAAGAACTACAACATGCATTTTGGGTATTGGAAAAAGGGAATCAACCCGCTGAATAGAGAAGCTATGCTTGAGCAGTTAAACGAAAAGGTTTTCGAAAAGCTGTCGATAAATCATGTCAAGCCATTTGCCATCGCTGATCTTGGTTGTGGTTTGGGCGCAACCCTAAGATATGGCGCAAAGAAATATCCAACTATGAAAGGCAAAGGAATTACGCTAGTGCCTTGGCAAGTTGACCAAGCTAAATCACTCAACACAAAATCAAAGGCCACCGAATCAATCGAGATTATCGAAGGTGATTATTGTAACACCAAGTTTGCTGATAACTCACTAGATGCGGTGATAGCGATTGAGAGTAGCTGCTACGCTAGTGGCGATAACAAGTCCGATCTCCTAAACGAAATTCAAAGGATACTCAAACCTGGTGGTCGGTTTGTTATTTCAGATGGCTTTCTGAAAAAGCCGCTTGGTCCTAACGGTTTCTTAAGAAGCGTATATGATCAGCTGTGCGCGTCCTGGGCATTAACCGAATTAGGTAGCATCAAAGAAGTGGAAAGTCGCCTTCGACAACTAAAATTCAAGGACATAGAAATCGAAGATGTCAGTATGAACATTGCTCCATCAGTTGCCCATGTTCCTTTCACAGTGATTTACTTCTTAATTAAGGAGCTGCTATTTGGCAAAGAAAAGATGACTAAGGAAAGATGGGATAACCTAAAGTCTCCTTTATTGACTATGGTGCTTGGCTCTGCGCGATCACACTTCGGATACTATTTTGTATCAGGCACTAAAGGTTAATCTTAATATTTAATTGAAACTTTAAACTTAACTTATATGAACTACATCATCTTAACCTACTCAATATACTTTCCCGCAACAATTGTACTAACCGTTTGGGTGGCAAAGACACTCTTCACTAATGGACGAGTTTTTCTTGTGGACATTTTTGACCAAAATGAGCTTATGGCAGATAGTGTGAACAAGCTATTAGTCGTTGGGTTTTATCTTATTAATATAGGCTATGCGGTTTATACGCTTCAAATATTTGGAGAGGTCACTTCCGCTCAGGTTGTAATCGAAAAACTAAGTCTAAAAATCGGAGCAATAATTCTCATCTTAGGGGCCATGCATTTCTTTAACTTATTTGTCTTCTTCAAATTGAGAAAGAGAACCAAAGAAGTTGCTGCTTAATTAATAATTATGAAAAAGATAATTCTGGCAGGAGGGAGCGGATTTTTGGGAAAATGCATCATCGATCATTATCGACATGCCCAAATAGTGGTGTTAACCCGAGGCAAATCGAATACGAGGGAGAATGTTCAATATGTGAATTGGGATGGCAAAGCACTTGGCGCTTGGGCAGACCAATTTGAAGATACAGATGTACTTATCAATCTAAACGGTAAGTCGGTTGACTGCCGATATACGGAAGCCAATAAAAAGCTAATCTATTCAACGAGATTAGAATCCACAGAAGTACTTGGGAAAGCAGTTCAGCAGTGTAAAAACCCACCTAAACTTTGGATCAATTCATCATGGGCTACCATTTATCGTCATGCATTAGATAGACCTATGGATGAAGTAAACGGTGAGATTGGAACTGGATTTTCAGTGGATGTTTGTCAACGGTGGGAAAAAACCTTTAATTCAGTTGAAACGAGTTCAACCAGAAAGGTTGCGATTAGAACTGCCATTGTATTAGGTAAGAATGGAGGAGCATTGAAACCATTAAAGAACCTGGCTAGACTTGGAGTTGGCGGAAAGCAAGGCTCAGGCAATCAATATTTCAGTTGGATCCATGAACAAGATTTTGTCAGCATTATTGACTTCATAATTGAACATGAAGAATTGAATGGAGCGATCAATGTTTCTAGTCCAAATCCAGTAACTAATGAATATATCATGGAGGCTCTCCGAAAAGCTGTTAATGTTCCTTTTGGTATACCAATGCCCAGTTGGCTTTTAGAATTTGGTGCTATTCTAATAGGAACAGAAACTGAGCTAGTATTGAAAAGCCGGAGAGTTGTCCCTAAAAGACTACTTGATGCAGGTTATAAATTCAAGTATTTAGAGATTGAGAAGACCTTGACAAATCTATGTTCGTAGGAACTAGTGCGCTGTCCGGCAAAATAGCGGGGGTGTGTTGGCAAGCGCGGAGAAGCATTATTTTGCGCAAATTTTTTGTTTACTCGTTGTTTGGGTTATAAACTTCTATGACAATCGTAGAAGTTCTACAAATGCTAGTTTACTTTCTGCGATTTCAAAAATAGGCTCTGGTACGTACTCATTTTTATTGTCCTTTCCATATTTTCTCAAAGCTTATTAATTGGACTAAATAATAATATACCTAAGTAAGTTTTCGACAGAGATATTAAAATTTTGATCAATGGTATAAATAATGCAGGTATTTCATACATCTAGATTTTGGGGTTCATTGTTACTGTAGTAGCATTAGCATGAAGTACTATTAAAAAAAATTGGGTATTCTGAGCTTAGGAGAATCTAGCACGAGGCTTTGTGCTATCTCTAATCTATTTTGCTTAAAACTTGATTCCCTAAATTCCTCCTCTTAATTGATCCCACCCTATTTCAGCCCCATTATGATGGTTAAAAGTGAGACTTTTATTACACCGCTATACTAGGGGTAATACTGGATATAAATGTTTACCGTACTATTGAGTATTTTTTGTGAAAATTAAGCCTATCATGACAATAATGGCTATTATACTAGGACTTTCATGCCTTGCACTATTCCTCCTGGCGTTAAGAATTAGATTTTATAAAAATGAGTTAGCTAAAGTAAAAGTTCAGAACCGACAGTTATTAATTCAAAAGATTGATATAGATACGGCCTATAGCTTACTTAACCAGTCTGTTGAAAAAGATAAGCAGGCTTTTTCTAAAACCCTGCATGACGAAGTTGGAAACAGCTTGGCATCTATAAAACTCATGGTGGATGCTCTTGGTCGTAATCGATATGGAGACGATTTTGATATGCTGCTTTCCATGCAAAAGGAACTGACTCTAAGCTTACATACTGTCCGAACTATTTCTAAGGATGCTTATCCTCCAAGTCTTAAAGAGCATGGACTTGGGTTTGCAATTGGTGAGTTGTGTGATAGGTTAAGCAATCCAAAACTTACCAAAATTATTTTTGAAGAGAATATGGGCTCAATCAGACTCCAGGCTAATAAAGAATTGCTGTTGTACAGGGCAGTTCAGGAATTGGTTGGTAATGCCATAAAGCACTCATTGGCATGGTATGTCTATGTTACTATAACATGTTTAGAGAATGACCTGGTTATTACGGTAGAAGACAACGGGGTTGGCTATGGGCCATGGAAAAAGGACAAAGGAGGCATGGGCTTAAAGTCTATTCAAAGTAGTTTAAAAACAATCAATACCAGTGTGTTTCTGGATAGGGAGAGGTTAGGATTTAAGGTACAAATAAAACATCCAATTTATAATGGAGCTTATCAGAGTGTGCATAGCAGATGATCATAAATTATTTCGTAGGCTTACAATAGCCTATCTTCAATCTGCTCCACGTATTGATTCAAATATCATGGAGGCAGATAATGGACGGGAATTACTAAGAAAGATTCGCAATAATCCAGTTGATGTGGTGATTTTGGATATTAGTATGCCTATTATGGGCGGAGAGGAAGCAGCAGCTATTTTGTTAAATAGGTATCCAAATATCAAGATAGTAATGCTCACCATTAATGATTCACCTGGAAAAATACTTGAATTGATGAATCAGGGCGTGCACGGATACCTACTTAAGGATTGTGAACCAGAGGAACTTGTGATTGCCATTGAATCGGTAACGGATCGTGACTTTTACAGGAATACTATTGTAGAAAAGGCACTTAAATATACCGAACGAAATGTTAAAAGTGGAAGGAAAAGGCTTTTGGATGACTTAACCAACCGGGAGAAAGAAATTCTACGTCACATCTGTGAGGAATTTACAACCAAAGAAATCGGCTTAAGGCTTTCCATCAGCCAGAAAACTGTAGAGAATCACCGCATGAATATGCTGCAGAAATTAAGTGCTCGCAACACGGTAGGATTAGTAAAATATGCCTACGAAAACGGCTTACTGCCCAATAACTAGTATAGGGGAATTCCCTTAATTTCAACTAAGATCATATTTTGTTTTGAGTCTTTTCTTTAAGAGCTAACGCTCAATGAATTAGGACGTTAGGTGCTGTCAACGTAACTCATGAGTTTATTGATAGGCTTCTTGTCACTCTATCTTAATTTTTCAGGGATTGGGAATTACTATTTTGAACTAACAAAATGGTGTTCCCCATGAAAAAATCCGTAGTGCTAGGCCTAACCTTATTGGCTTCAATTTCATGTTTTGCACAGCAAGCCTACTATGGAGTATCTCCAGGCGATGGATATGGTTTACGCTTTTGGAACAGCGACTCCTATAAAATTCATATGGGAAATTCAGGAGAGTATCATTATGGGCCAGTATCAGGTTATAGTATTAAGCACAATATGAGTAGTGACGCTGGTCGGGGATGGACATGGGGGCTTGGGGGTACTACTCCAGTTGCCGGTTTAAGCAATACAGGTCACATGCAAATTGCTGGAGATTTTGTGACAAAATCGCTGCTGCGGGTTAGCAATGGATATGGTGCGGTAGATATAGGTCCTATGAATGGTTCTTGGTCCCATTTTGGGACGGATCGACCTAAGTTCTATTTTAATAAACCTGTAACGGTTGATGGTGGAATTAGTAGTTACTCCTCAAACAACTTGTTTCTACAGACGGCAGATGTGACTAGAATTACAATACTGAATAGCAACGGCAACGTAGGAATAGGCACAGCTACACCATCAGCCAAACTTGAAGTGGTTGGCCCTTCAACCGGTAACGGAGTATCGCTTAGTGTAGGAGGCGGGGGAGATATGTTAATTAATTCAGGAGGTTCAATTTTTTTCGATGGTAATTACTCCTACGCTTCAGGAAATTATATTAGGCCAATTGAGAATAATACCCAGTCTTTTGTAACTGCGGGAATAGAGAGATTGAAGATAAGTGCTTCAGGAGATATTGGCATTGGTACATCTTCCCCCGACTCCAAACTCACCGTTAAAGGCACCATCCACACCCAGGAAGTAAAAGTAGATCTCGATGGTTCCGTGGCTCCTGATTATGTCTTTGAAAAGGACTACCCACTTACCTCACTTGAAGAGTTAAAATCCTACATCGATCAGAACAAGCACCTTCCGGAAGTTCCATCAGCCAAAGAGATGGAAGAGACGGGGATCAATTTAAAGGAGATGAATTTGTTGCTACTTAAAAAAGTAGAGGAGTTGACTTTGCATTTGATTGAATTGAAGAAAGAGAAAACGTATGAAGTTGAATTGTTACAATCTCAAATTGATCAATTAAAAAGGAAATAATGAAACAGATAGTATTTATAGCTACTCTACTCGCGTCTCTACCATTAATAGGTCAAAATTTGGTACCGTCCGATTCATGGACAGTAAGTTCTGGTAGTATAGGTGCCTATTCACAGAATGGCTCTTCTAGTATGAATGTCCGTGAAACTGGTGCAAACCCTTTTGGTCAGCAAGATATCTTATGGAAAGCTGTACCGGATGCTGCCAATGGCGCTGATGGAGGGTGGGACACACAGAATTTTACTATTGATAAGAATAGGATGTATCGATTTGCCATCTGGATCAAGAAAACCGGATCGGGTGATGGCACCACCTATTTTGGATGCAGATCAAATGATATTTTGAATCTGGCTGGCGCTGTTGATAGTAATCCCTATTTCTGGTATGGGGATCTTCCAAACCTTAATAAATGGTATTTACTTGTTGGTTATGTGCATGCCAGTAATGATCCTTCTACTACTCATTATGGTGGTGTTTACGATGGAGAAACTGGTGTGAAAGTATTATCAGTAACTGATTTTAAGTTTTCGGCTTCATCTACTTATTCTGTTCACCGAACATACCTGTACTACGACACCAATACTTCTGATCGCCAATACTTCTACGACCCACAGGTCTATGCTTTAGAAGGTCATCTTCCGCTTGAAGAAACAATCTTGGCTGATTTCAAAAATGGTGAAGTCTATTTTAATAAAAATGTCGGAATTGGGACTTCCAACCCTCAAGGATCGCTGGATATCAAGTCGGCTGAACCTACTATTTATCTTAACGGAGGTGAGTTTGGAGCCATTCGAGGTAATGAAGCTACGTGGCTGCTTGGCTATGGGGGCCCTCAAGGAAGTGAAGATATTTCTATTGGTACTCAGGATAATACTGGGTCAAGGACAATAACTTTTGCTACAGGTGGAACAGCAAAAATGAAAATCCTAAGTAACGGCAACGTAGGCATAGGCACCACCACTCCCGACTCCAAACTCACCGTCAAAGGCACCATCCATACTCAAGAAGTAAAGGTAGACCTCAATGGTTCAGTTGCTCCTGATTATGTCTTTGAGAAAGACTACACCCTCACTTCTCTCGAAGAGTTAAAATCCTACATCGATCAAAATAAACACCTGCCGGAAGTTCCATCCGCTCAGCAAATGGAAGAGGAAGGAATCAATTTGAAAGAGATGAATTTGCTTTTACTTAAAAAAGTGGAGGAGTTGACACTGCACTTGCTAAATCAGGAGGATGAGATTGAAATCCTCAAACAAAAGGTTAACATTTTGTCAAGTAAAATAGATCATTAATTATGACTAGGTTTTTTACGGTTATTATTTATTTAGGGTCATTACTATCCTTGACTGCCCAGACATGGACGGGTACTCAAATCAGTATAAACCACCCCACCCTTGGGGAAAATGGAGATAATACTTCTTTTTTTCGTGTCGATCCCTATTCAGATTTTACAAGTCTCAGATTGCGATTGGGGGATGAAGAAACTTCAAACTTTGAAATTGGTTATAACTTTTATTCAGGGGGACAATGGTTCACCAATTTCAGTTTAGATGGTTATGGTACAGGATACTTTAGGAATTCATTAGGAATAGGTACTAGCTCAAATGGTGTAAGCCTTCGTGTTCAGGCTAGTTCAGCCAATCAGACCGATAACACGGCAGTATTTTCTGCACCTAATATTGGGCCAAACCATAGTCATGTTCATTGGGGTACAACCGGTGACTGGTACTTAAGATCAGCAAGTAGTTCAGGAAAAATTGTGCTTCAGGATTCTGGTGGAAACCTTGGAATAGGGACTTCTTCACCAAATTATAAAGTTTCGATAGCCTCCAATGGTAATGAATATTCGGTTAACCCACATTCAAACGGAGTAGATCTACATTCGACAGGAAATTTAGCGCCACATTATCAAACCGATTTTAGTATATATAAAGGAAACATTGGGGCTGGTATACTACAATTTAGAATCGATGGAACTGGCAACGTAGGCATTGGCACCACAACACCCGATTCCAAACTCACCGTCAAGGGCGTTATCCACGCCCAGGAAGTGAAAGTAGACCTCAATGGCTCCGTAGCTCCTGATTATGTTTTTGAGAGGGATTACCCACTTACCTCACTTGAAGAATTAAAATCCTACATCGATCAAAACAAGCACCTGCCTGAAGTTCCATCAGCCAAAGAGATGGAAGAGGAGGGGATTAATCTGAAGGAGATGAATTTATTACTGCTTCGTAAGATCGAAGAAATGACTTTGCATCTTATTGATCAAAACCAGCAATACGCACAACTGAAAGAAGAAAGCAGAGTGAGTGCCGAAGCTTCGGCAAAGAAAGTGGAGGAATTGACTTTGTATTTAATTAAACAAAAAGAAGAAATAAAGGAGCTGCAAGAGATTGTTAAAAAGGAATAATAATGAAGAGGTTTATTAAAATGAGCTTGATTCTTTTGATGACTCCAATTATGAGTCATGCCCAGTGGAATTACAATGGAGCAAGTGTGTATTACAATAATGGGAATGTGGGAATTGGGACATCCGCGCCATCAAATATTCAGGGTTGGAGTCGAGTGCTAGATGTAAGTGGAAGTGGTCATGCAAAGATTTTAGCAACCACCAATGATGGAGTATACAGAATGGGAATGTATGCACATGTAAATGGTTGGTACGAGGGAGGAGGGTTTATCGGAACTGAAAGCAACCATAACCTGTATTTCAATACCAATTATGACCCTAAAATGGTTTTAACTACTTCCGGAAACTTTGGTGTAGGTACACTTACCCCATCTAATAAACTTGATGTTAACGGGATTATAGGAATAAATGGAACACCAGTGATAAACACGGGCAATAGCGCAAATGACATTTACATTAATAGCAGAGTTATTAGGAATGAATCGACTGCGCTTACTGATGGAATGTACATAAACTATAATAGCACTGGAGGGGTCTCTGCTCATTTAAAGTTTTATGCTAATGGAACAACAGAACGAATGCGTATCGATGCAAGTACTGGAAATGTAGGGATTGGTACTAGTACGCCATATAGTTCTGCAAGGCTACATGCCAAGTCACCAGCGGCAAATCCATGGGGTATATTGACTGAAGCAAACTCAAATGACAAAGTGATTGCGCTTGGTCATGATGGATCTAGTGGGGTTATTGCAACTAGCTACTTAAGCACAGGTGGCTGGAGTCCTCTCCAATTTAGGACACAAAATTTAGCGCGAATGACAATTATTGAAGACGGAAACGTAGGCATTGGCACAGAAACCCCCGATTCCAAACTCACCGTCAAAGGCATCATCCATACCCAGGAAGTAAAAGTAGACCTCAATGGTTCCGTAGCTCCTGATTATGTATTTGAAAAGGACTATCCGCTTACTTCTTTAGAAGAACTCAAATCCTACATCGAGCAAAACAAACACCTTCCTGAAGTTCCTTCAGCCAAAGAGATGGAAGAGGAGGGGATTAATCTGAAGGAGATGAATTTATTACTGCTTCGTAAGATCGAAGAAATGACTTTGCATCTTATTGATCAAAACCAGCAATACGCACAACTGAAAGAAGAAAGCAGAGTGAGTGCCGAAGCTTCGGCAAAGAAAGTGGAGGAATTGACGTTGCATTTGATACGTATAGAAGGAAGATTGGAGAATTTGTCAAAAGAAAACGAATACCTGAGACATAAAAATTGAAGCTTAGTTAACCTTATCAATTATGAGTAAAAATTATCATATGAAATTACTTATTCTTAAAAGCATAACTCAATTCTTATTTATTGTTTTATTTGGGGTTGCTGTTGCCCAGACACCAGAACAACAAGCTGCTCCAATTGGTTTTATGTCCAAGAATCTCGTGATTCCTCCATCACCTGAAGCTGCAAGCCTGGGACAGTATGGCAACGTTCCGGTAAGTCTGTATACTGGTAAAACAAACGTTTCAATCCCAATTTATGAGTTAAGGGGAAAGGAGATTACTTTACCAATTTCTCTAAGTTATAACTCAGGGGGATTTAAAGTGGGTGAAGTTCCGGGGTGGACTGGGCTTGGCTGGACATTGAATGCCGGAGGAGTGGTAACCCGATCTGTTCTGGGTAGACCTGATGATTGTACCTACTTTTATAATAAGAGCTCTGAAATTTATCAAAATATTGCATTTCTCAATCCAATTGAAAGACAAGAGTTCTATGAAGAGATAAGCAAAGGTTACATTGAGACTGAGCCAGATATCTACTTTTATAATTTTGCAGGTAACTCTGGCAAGTTTTTTATTGATGCCTATAAGGATATTACTCTTGAGGATTATAAACCTATCAGTTTATCAATCTCAAACATTTGTTCCAATGAAAGTGTATTTACAGCCAAGGGCCCGGATGGAACAACCTATATTTTTGAGGATAGAGAGATTACAGATTTACTCTATGATGACGAGGGGTTGATTTCAACTCTTGATCACTATGTATATACCTCAAGTTGGTATCTCACTCAAATGATATCTGCGAACAAAATTGACACAATTTATTTTGATTATGCTGTGGGATCAGCTGCGCCTTTGAACAACAGCAATATTATGAGTGAACATATGTCTTATACGACCCATGGACCAACAAGCAGTGGCGGAGGTGGCTCTTCTCCTCCCTGCGGAAGTATTAGTGGGCCAAGCTTTGCAGGAATAAGTACAACCTCAATTAGCACTATTTATCTCACCAGTATAAGGCTTAATGAAAAAGAGATTCTATTTAGCTCATCAATTAGCGGTTCATCAATAAGTGGCAGAAAACTAAATTCAATAACAGTTAATCATGACAATAGCCAAATCAAAAAATTCATCTTTGATTATACATTCTTTGATGGCCCAGACTTGAATGATGATCGACTAAGGCTTGATAAGATCTATGAATATGGTCCTTTGGGATTGGTTGCACCACCTTATAAGTTTGAGTATTCATCAGCAGTATTACCAAGTATTAACAGTAAAGCCATTGATCATTGGGGGTATTATAATGGTAGTGGAGACGGGTCACTAATACCTACGTTTGTAGAGGGGAATTGTACAAGAGGTGGGGGTGCTAATAGAGAGCCTAACGCTTCATATGTTGAAGCATGTATGCTAAATAAGATAACTTATCCTACAGGGGGTAGCACCGTTTTTGATTATGGTATACATAAGAGTGGAGAACCGCCATATATTAAAAGTGTTATCATTTATGATGATAATTTAACTTCTACACTGTTAGGAGGGGGTGTGATGGCATCAGGAACTTGCCAGGGTTCACCAAAATATGATATAAAGAACATAACGGTTCCAACGGGTATTGACGGGGTTGAGTTTTCAACGCCAGGTCTTATCTGGGATGAGCAAGAACATGGAGAGGGGGTAATTGCTTTTGCAGGTCTCATTAAAGCATCTGAGTACACCAATTCATCATGTAATATATTTTCCTGGGCTGAGAACAACATATCGAAGTTTGAATATTACTGGTTTCTTGATTATCAAGGATCTTCTGCTACCATTCCAACAATGGTAGACCCAGGTGACTACAAGTTAATTGTTGTTAATGAAATAGTTGGTGAATACATTTCAATAGGCTTCAATTATATCACTCATCACACTGGAGAAATTGTTGTGCATCCTCCAGATAAGTTGATAGGGGGGGTGAGAATTGAAAAGATAACTGATTATTCTGCGGATGGTATAATTGCATCAATAAAGGAATATGACTACAATGGATCGCCCATTACCTTACAAGGTAATTCATATACTTACCAGAGTGGACTATCTTTCGGAGAACCACAATATGATTACACCACTTCTCATTTTTTTAAGGCTCCTTATGCACAAGAGGAATCTGGCTCTTACATAATAGATTATACTTCTTATACCTATAATTTGGTTGCTTCCAGTAGAAGTTCTCTAGGTACTGTTCTTGGTAGTCATGTAGGATATTCAAAGGTTACAGAAAGATTTAAAGACCCTTCAGGGGAGTCAAATGGATCTAAGGTTTATTATTATAGGAATAATGAATTACCGACTGTGTCGTATCCATTTAGCCATGGACTAAATGAATATGGGCAGGGTGATTTACTAAATGAACAAATATTTGATAGGAATGGTAACCTAGTTGCCGAAACGATTAATGAATATGCTTATGACGTTAATGAAACCAGGCACAACAAGACGATACATGGGATTAAGGTTTTTCCTGATAGTTACCAGAGTAATCAGTTAAAATTGGTCGAAACTAACGTACCTAATGAATACATTTGGATAGCTTCATATAACCTGGCCTATTATCAGACTTATGGTAATCTGTCGAACCCACTTCATTCAAAGGATTTTAAAGTTATTAACAATATCTCATCCTATAGCTCTTATGCACGTTGGCAATATTTGGCAAAAACAACAAAGAATGAATACCGCAATGGACAGGTTTTTACCAGCTACACGAAAAACTTCTACGACAATCAAACTCATGCACAAGTTTCTAGACAGGAAACTAAAAATAGCAAAGGAGAAATCTTTATTTCCAAACTAAGGTATCCTGGTGATGGAATAACTGACTTGTCTACAAATGCTAATCTTGCCAAAAGTAAGCTTGTGTCCAATCATGTTTATGATAAAGTGCTTGAGCGAATTGAATTGAACGGAAATTCAGAGGTGATAGCTTCTCAAAAGGTGCACTTCGAACTTGTCAATAATAACCCCTTTCCTAAGGAAGTTTACTATTTGAAGACCACTGGCCCAATTAGTGAAGGGTCACTGGCGACTAATTATGAAAAGAGGGCTTCCTATAATTATAATGAGTTTGGTGACCTTCTTGACTATAGTAAGGAAAATGATCTTAAGCAAGGTTACGTATGGTCTTCTGATCACGAGTTTGCAATTGCTGAGGTAACCGGGGCGGATTCAAACGCAATTGGATATACAAGCTTTGAAGGGGATTCCAATGAAGGTAATTTTACATTTGTATCCAATACCTCATCGGATAGTAAAACAGGTAAAAACAGTCACGCTTTATCCGGTTCTAATATTGTCAAATTAGGATTGCAAAGTAATCTTCAATATGAACTTAGCTTTTGGGCTAAGGGATCTTCTCCATCGGTGTCTAATGTCGTTGCATCTTATGACAACCCGTATACAGGCTCCGATGGTTGGAAATTTTATAAGAAGATAATTAGTGCGACCAATCAGATAACTGTTTCCGGTTCTGCGTTGATTGATGAAATCAGACTTCATCCTCTGGGCGCACAGATGACTACTTATGTCTATGAGCCTGGTTATGGTATTGTCCAAACTATTGATCCTAACGGTATGATAACTCAATTTGAGTACTATAATACTGGTCGATTAAAGCAGATAAAGGACTTCGATGGAAATATTCTTAAAAATTATAAGTATCACTATCAAACAAATTGACATGAAACTTTTTGCTGTCTTTTTTTTTACAAGCATTGCTACCATAGGATGGTCTCAAGAATTCCCTATTGGTAAATGGAAAGTGAGTGCGGAGCAAACTATGCTTCAACAGCGTGACATTGAAAAAGTGAGACTGGATACAATACCTCAGCAGTTTGGGAGTAATGTAAGGAATCACCTTGATGGTAGAGTTTATAATTTTCAAAAAAACGGAACATTTGAATTGATGATTACAGTTAAAGGTTATAATAAATCATTTCAAGGTTCGTGGCGAAGCAGAAAAAACACACTCACTCTTTCATTTGATAATGGTGACAAAGCAGACTATAGCTTTTCATCATTTGGGGGTAGTTGGTTGTTGAAGATGAGTGGTTCGATTAAGGAGGATGCACTAGTGAACAATTTAGTATTGACTTCAATTAATTAGAGATGCGAATATATAAATTCATTCCAGTATTCATTATCTTGGTTGCGTCAACCAATGTATTTGCCCAGATTACGCTTAGCGGAAACGTTAAACCTAAGATGAATACCACCGAGAGATATTCCTTATCTCCAACATCAACTATTGTTGATACTTATTGGAGTGTAAGCGGTGGAAGTATCACAAATTATACAGACTATTACGTGGATATACTTTGGGGTAGTCCGGTTTCAGGGGCAGTTTTTGCAGAGGTGAATACAACAACGGTTATTTATGAAAAAGCGCTTGCCGTTAATGTTGTTGTTCCTAACCCAGCCATTTCAGGGTTTACAGTTTCATCAAACGCTTGCGGAGCTAAAACAATAAGCTATTCCTCCAGTCCACCTTCTTCTGGCATCAATTGGTATTGGCAAACCTCTTCATCAGGTACCTCAACAAACTACCCGGGAAATTCTTATACGCAATACAGTTCCGGTTATGCATGGGTCAGAGCCAAATATGGAAGTACATGGAGTTTGGGCAGTACCACATCACCCTATGTAACGATAACCAATCCACCCTCACCACCTAGTGTGAATCATAATAATCCCTCTTGGTATACCAATTGTGACTACACCATTTCAATTACCAATCCACAAGGAGGGTATATATATAACTGGTATACTACATCTACCGGAGGGACACCCTTTCATACAGGTACGAGCCTTACCATAAACACTTCTACTACGGGATACCAGCCTAAGTTTATAGAATCCGTTAATAATTCCTGTCCTAGTAGCATTAGAACAACAATTAATTTAACAGTTTCTGATTTACCTCCGCCTGTTGCTAATCCAGGATCGGGTTATGCCAATTGTGATATTGAATTATCAGTCACTCATCAAACGGGTTTTACATTTAAGTGGTATTCTGCACCTACAGGTGGTACACTACTTCACACAGGGAGGACATATACTGTAAATAAATCAGCAGCAGGCAATTATCCTTATTATGTGTCGGGCACAAACCCAAATGGCTGCGTGAGTGTACAGCGTGCCACTGTTAATGCATTTGTTTACAATTTGGCGATACCTTCTGTTTCAGTATTTAAAGACGAACCAGCTACTTTAAGTATTTCTGCTTCGTACGGGTCTTCATTTGTTTGGTATGATGCTACAGATAACATTGTGGGTACAGGTTTAAGCATCTCACCATCAACCTCAGCTGTAGGTACTTTTACCTATAAAGCAAAGGCATGTGCGACAGGAGCCTTAACTATCACTACACTTACAGTATATGAAAAACCATCTATCCTTAGTTCTACGACCCCGGAGGGAAGTATGGTGTATGTAGGCCCGGGTGAAACCATAACGCTAACATCTAATAATACCTATTCTACATACAGCTGGAAGAAATTTGACGTGGAAGTTGGAACAGAAAAGTCCTTTGGAGCATCTGAATTGGGAGCCTATACTTTGACTGCATCTATGATTGACCAAAACGGAACTATAAACTTTACGACACCATCCCTTGTCTTTGTTAAAGACCTTGATGATCAAAATATAAATTATATTGAAACAAATGCAATTCAGATAGGGGGAATTACTTCGGATAATCAAATTGATGCTCTTGCGATCGGCCAGCGCCAGCAATCTATTCAATATTTTGACGGGCTGGGTAGGCCTATGCAATCCATTGCAACAGGGAACTCCCCAGATCTAAAGGACATCGTACAGCCTGTGCTTTATGATGAGTTTGGAAGAGAGAATTTGAAATTTTTACCTTCTGTCATTGCACAAGGCAATGGCCGCTACAAGCCGGGACTTGTTACATCAGCAGGTATCTACAATACGGCCATTTTTAGCAATGGTAACTCAGATATGATTGAAGATGACACAAGACCGTTCTCTGAAACTATTTTTGATGACTCACCTCTTAACCGCCCCATCGAATCGTTTGGTCCAGGTAATGCCTGGTACAGTGCAGACAAATCAACAAAAATGGAGTACCTCACCAATGTGGATGGAACTGGCGCTGGTCAGGAAAAAATTATTATCTGGAAAGTGAATGCTTCAACAGGTTTTCCGGAGAGAGAAACTACAGTGAACAATGGGTATTACAACACGGCAGAACTGATTGTGCAATCAACAACTGACGAAGAGGGAAGAGCCGTACGGGAGTATACGGATAAAAATGGTAGAACTATTCTCAAAAAAATACAATACATCACAACGACCCCCACGCTGAACAATTCGGCCCACTGGGCGCAAACGTATTACATTTATGATGAACTAAGTCAGTTGAGGTATGTATTCCAACCAGAATTAAGCAATACATTGGCTGGAGGCAGTGGCAATCCGTCCATAACGCAACTCAGCAACCTGGCCTTCCAATACAAATACGATGGTCGCAAGCGCATGATCGAAAAGAGAGTACCTGGTTCTGATTGGGTATATATGGTGTATGATGAGCGCGACAGGCTAGTGTTCACGCAGGATGCTAAT
>ERZ761609.714-NODE-714-length-35898-cov-55.360740_pt1 | contig 35898 bp, 34 predicted proteins | sample MGYA00511163_ERZ761609 | MGnify/ENA primary metagenome ERZ761609 (study PRJEB28899, sample SAMN02445070) | bioreactor sludge metagenome | biome: EBPR sludge | place: Australia: Brisbane, Thorneside Wastewater Treatment Plant | collected 2011-12-16 ...
GACCACCGAGATCTACCCTCTTTCCCTACACGACGCTCTTCCGATCTGCCTCCGCCGCCGTCCACGCCGCCCTCCACGGCGCCGGCGGCGCAGGAACGCAAAGGCGGCTGGCGCAAGGCGACGCCCGAGGACCTGAAGCCGGCGCCGCCGCCGGCGTTATCCCCACGCAAACCCTGACCCCGCGCGTTGCTGATACCCTGGTCCCCAATCATGCAGTGGACCCGCCGCTCGTTTATGGCCGCATCCGGAGCCGCGCTGGCCGCGGCGCAGACCCGTCCGGACTATCAACTGCAACTCGACACGCTCAGCCAGGGCTTCGACGGCGAGACCTGCTGGGTGCATCCCCGCGCCGGGATTGTCCCCGGCGAGCGCGGCCCGGCGGTCGTCCTGACCATGCAGAAGTTGCTTCTGACGGGCTCGGATGTCTTCTACGCCCTGAACGAGCTGCGGACCGACGACCTGGGGCGCACCTGGCAGGGCCCTCGAGAACGGCAGACGGAACTGGGCCGCCGCGAGGAAGCCGGCGGCGTGGTCGCCGCCTTGTGCGACTTCACGCCGCAATGGCACCGGAAGTCCTCTACGCTGCTCGGCATCGGGCACGTCGCACGCTACGTCAACAACCGGCTGATGCCGGCCCCGCGGCCCGTCGATTCGGCGTTCTCAATCTATGACGCCGGACAACCGTCGTGGACGCCCTGGCGCGTGATCGAGACGCCCGCCGCCCACCGGCACCTCCGCTTCAGCGCGGGCTGCGCCCAGCGTGTGGACCTCGACGATGGAGAGATTCTGCAGCCCGTTTCGTTTGGTGACGGCAAGGGGCCGAACCAGGTCGCCGTGGCGCGATGCTCGTTCGACGGCGAGACGCTGCGGGTGCGGGAATTGGGGCGGCCACTGTCGGTGAACGTGGAGCGGGGGTTGGTGGAACCGTCACTGACCAGGTTCGGGAAGCGATACTTTCTGACACTGCGGAACGATGTGAAAGGCTATGCCGCGGAAGGCGACGGCCTGCAATTTTCCGCGCCCCGGCCATGGTGCTTCGACGATGGCGCCGAGCTGGGGAACTACAACACGCAGCAGCACTGGGTGGCTCACAGCGCCGGTTTGTACCTGGTCTATACCCGGCGCGGCGCGAACAATGATCATGTCTTCCGGCACCGGGCGCCGCTCTTCCTCGCCCGCGTCGATCCGGAGCGCCTCTGCGTCTTGCGCGCGACCGAACGGGCGGTTGTCCCGGAGCGTGGTGCGCGGCTCGGCAATTTCGGAGTCACCACGGTGAACCGCGAGGAAACCTGGATCACGGTGAGCGAATGGATGCAGCCCCGGGGTTGCGAAAAGTACGGCTCCGACAATTCCGTCTACGCGGCGAGGCTCCGTTGGCGGCGGCCGAATGAACTGGCGGAGCGCTAGCTCGCAGCGCCCGGCGCGCCGTCAGGGAGCGAGGGTCAACTGCTGCGTGGCCTCGGCGCCGTCCTTGCCGCGCGCGGTGAGCGTATAGGTGGTTTCCCGCTTCGGCACAACCGCGAAGCACCCCTGAAACACCTTCGACGCGGGGAACGCGGCCGGCTGCACTTCCACCTGCTCGGCATTCCAGACCCGGAAGCACAGGCGGTGCAGCGTCATCCCTTCCTCCCGCTTCGTCTCGTCGAGGCGGAAATAGTCGATCTTGACGCCAGCCTCGGCATCCGGCGCGGCGGCCGGGGAAGCCTTCGTGGCGCGCGTGCCCGTGACGGCCACTTCCAGCGCCTGCGTCTGTTCTTCGCCCCGGTCGTTGACGGCCGTCAGGGTGTAGGCCGTCGTCTCCGTCGGCCGCACCTCGATGCAGCGGTTCAGCGAGGGTTTGATCTCCGCGGCCGGTGGATCCAGCGAGACACGATCAGCGTTGGAGACGCCATAGCATAAGATGGCGGTCTGACCGCGCTCGATCATTGCAGGGGTCGCGTAGAACATGATGATCTTGAGGCCGCGGGCGGGGTCCACCCAATCGTGCGACGGATGCGCCTCCACGGCCGGCTCCACTACCGGCGCGGGCTGGTTCCAGGGCATCTGCGGCGCGAATCGCAGGATCAAGGCGACCACGACGACGAAGAGCGCGAGATTGATGTGCCGAAGTTTGTTCTGCCAGTTCATCGGTCTCGGGAGCCTCCTCCCAGTTTGACACTTCGAACGCCGCGGACGTTACCCGGCGGCTATAATCGAAATGTGAAAACCAGCCGGTTCCTGCTTGCCGTTGCACTTCTCGGCCTGATGGCCTGTTCCAAGAACGTGCAGAATAATGATGCCATCCGCCAGGGCGTAATCGAGCACCTGTCCAAGAACACGGGCCTGTCGCTCGCCTCGATGGAGATCGGGGTGGAGTCGGTGACCTTTCGCGACAACGAGGCCGACGCCGTCGTCAGCTTCAAGCCGAAGGACCAGCCCGGCGACCAGGGCATGTCGATGCGCTACACCCTCGAACGCAAGGGCAACGAATGGGTCGTGAAATCGAAGGCCGACAGCGGGCAGGGCCACGCCACCATGCCTCCCTCGAGCGAAGGCATGCAACTGCCGCCCGATCATCCGCCCACTCAGTCCGGCCGCGGGCCCGGTCAGGAGAAGTGACGCGGGTCGCCGTTCTCGGTGGAGGTCCGGCCGGCTCGGTGGCTGCTGCGCGTCTGGCCGCGGCCGGCGTCGAGACGGTCCTCCTCGACGAAAAACTCGCCTGGGAGAAGCCCTGCGGTGGCGGGATCACCTGGAAAGCCTACTCGCAGTATCCGTTCCTGATCGAAAATGAGGCCCCGCGCCGCGTCGTCCAAAGAACCCTGCTCAGCGAAACCCGCGCCGGCACCGCCGCGCTGGAATTGACCGAGCCCCTGCTCATCTACTCGCGAAAGGACCTGAACGGCCTGTTGCTCGAACGCGCCGCCCGCCTCGGCACGCGCATCGAAAAGGAACGGGCGCTCGGCCTCGAACGCCACGGGTCCGGTTGGCGCGTCAGAACCCGCGCCGGTTCGATCGAAGCCGATTACTTGATCGTCGCCACCGGCGCCCGCAATTCCTTGCGCGAAGTCGGTACCCAGTACACCGCCGCCGACACCATGTGCGCTCTCGGCTACTATGTCCCCGGCGCGCAGGAGCATGTCGATATCCAGTTTTTTCCCGGTTTTGAAGGCTATATCTGGGCATTTCCGCGCCAGGACCATCTCTCGGTCGGCATCTGCGGCAAGGGTCAGTCGTCTGCGGCCATGCGTGCCCGGCTCGAACAGTGGATGGACGACCGCGGCCTCTCCAGAAAGGACGCCGTCTTCTACGGCCACATGATCCCCGCCCTCGAACGCTCCTCCTGGCCCTCCAACCGGATCGCCGGCGAAGGCTGGGCCGCCGTCGGCGACGCCGCCGGCCTCGTCGATCCCGTCACCGGCGAAGGCATCTACTACGCCGTCCGCTCCGGCGACCTCGCGGCCCAGGCTCTCCTCGACGTCCACTGCCCCCCAGAGTCCGCGCACCTGCGTTACCGCGCTCTCCTCGACAACGACTTCATCGAAGACCTCACCTTCGGCGCCGGACTCGCCAAGCGCTTTTTCCTCCAGCAGGTCCTCCGCGCCTCCGTCCCCGGACGCATGATCGAATTCATGCGCCGCAGTCCCTCGATGACCCGGATCGTTCAGGACCTCTTCGCGGGCACGCAGAACTATCTCGCATTGAAGAAACGCCTGCTCGGCAGCCTGAACGGCACCATGCACGAACTCGTCATGGGCGCCATTCTCAGCCAGCGCGTCGTGAAAGAAGGAGAAGCATGAAGCTCGACCAAAGCGCCGCCCTGCTCGCGCGCGCCCAGCAGATCATCCCCGGCGGCGTCAATTCCCCCGTCCGCGCCTTCCGCAGCGTCGGCGGAACCCCGCCCTTCATCGCCCGCGGCGAAGGCTGCCGTTTCCATGACGTCGACGGCAACACCTACATCGATTACATCTGCTCGTGGGGTCCGCTGATCCTCGGTCATCGATTCCCGCCCGTCCTCGATGCCATCCGCGACGTCCTCGACGTCGGCACCAGCTTCGGCGCGCCCACTGAACGCGAGATCGAACTCGCCGAGGAGATCCGCGCCGCCGCGCCCTCCTGCGAGATGCTCCGCCTCGTCAACTCGGGCACCGAAGCCACCATGAGCGCCCTCCGTGTCGCCCGCGGATTCACCGGCCGCGAACTCACCATCAAGTTCGAAGGCTGTTACCACGGCCACGTCGACTCGCTCCTCGTCAAGGCCGGCAGCGGCATGGCCACCCTCGGCATCGCCGACACCGCCGGCGTGCCCCCCGGCTTCGCCAACACCACCCTCGCGCTGCCCTACAACTCCGTCGAAGCCCTCGAAGCCGCCTTCCGCGAACGCGGCGATCAGATCGCCGCCGTCATCCTCGAACCCATCGCTGGCAACATGGGCTGCGTCCTGCCGTCGCCCGAATTCCTCGCGGCCCTCCGTGCGCTCACCCAGAAGCATGGCGCCCTGCTGATCTTTGACGAAGTGATGACCGGCTTCCGCGTCGCTTTCGGCGGCGCTCAGCAGTTGTTCCAGCTGCGCCCCGACATGACCACCTTCGGCAAGGTGATCGGCGGCGGACTCCCCATCGCCGCCTACGGCGGCCGCGCCGACATCATGAGCCGCGTCGCCCCCGCCGGCAACGTCTATCAGGCCGGCACGCTCTCCGGCAACCCTCTCGCGGTCTCCGCAGGCCTGGCCATGGTCCGCCATCTCAAGGCCCATCCCGAGATCTACACCCAGCTCAACGAAGCCGCCACTCGCATCTGCGCCGCCGGCGAGGGCGTCGAAGGCGTCACCATCAACCGCTGCGGCTCCATGTTCACCTTCTTCTTCCACCCCGGCCCCGTCAACTCCTGGGACGACGCCAAGTCCTGCGACACCGCCCGCTTCCGCGATTTCCATCGCCATCTGCTCGAACGCGGCATCTACTTCCCCCCCTCCCAGTACGAGGCCGCGTTCCTCTCCGCCGCCCACGACGCCGAAGCCGTCGAAACCACCGCCGCCGCCATCAGCGCCTTCCTGCATCCCTGATAAGATGGCCCCATCATGAACCGGCGCCACGCCCTCGGCGGCCTCATCGGCGGAGCCACCTCCGCGCTCGCCCAGTCCTCGCTTCCCCCCCTCCGGAAGACCGGCGCGAAACCCCGCAACGTCATCTTCGTCCTCACCGACGACCACCGCTACGACGCCATGGGCTTCCTCAAGGGCCAGGACTGGCTCGAAACCCCCCAGATGGACCGCCTCGCCCGCGAAGGCGTCTACTTCCGCAATGCCTTCGTCACCACCGCCCTCTGCAGCCCCAGCCGTGCCTCCGTCCTCACCGGCAAGTACGCCCACAACCACAAAATCGTCGACAACAACACGCCCATTCCCCCCGGCACCACCTTCTTCCCCCAGCACCTCCAGCAGGCCGGCTACCGGACCGCCTTCGTCGGCAAATGGCACATGGGCCACGAAGGCGACGATCCCCAGCCCGGCTTTGATCACTGGGTCAGCTTTCGCGGTCAGGGCACCTACCTGCCCTCCAAACCCGGGTTGAACGTCAACGGCAAGCGCGTCCCGCAGAAGGGCTACATCACCGACGAACTCACCGATTACGCCCTCGACTGGCTCGGTCAGCACCCGAAGGATCAGCCCTACTTCATGTACCTCTCGCACAAGGCCGTCCACGCGGACTTCGTCCCCGCCGCCCGCCACAAAGGCAAGTACGACGGAAAACCCTTCAAATACCCCGCCACCATGGCCGCCACCGGCGACATGGCCCGTAACCGCCCCATGTGGGTCCAGAACCAGCGCAATTCCTGGCATGGCGTCGAATTTCCATACCATTCCGGCCTCAACATCGCCGAATACTACCAGAGCTACGCCGAGTCGCTCTGCGCCGTGGACGACTGCCTCGGCCGCGTCATGGATGCACTCCGCCAGCGCGGCGAACTCGACTCCACCCTGCTCATTTACATGGGCGACAACGGCTTCGCCTTCGGCGAACACGGGCTGATTGACAAGCGCACCGCCTACGAAGAGTCCATGCGCGTCCCCCTCCTCGCCCGCTGCCCCGAACTCTTCGGCGCCCCCGGCCGGACCGTCGATCAGGTCGTCGCCAACATCGACATCATGCCCACCGTCCTCTCCGCCGCCGGCCTCGAAGCCCCCGCCGGCGGCGACGGCGCCAACTTCCTGCCCGTCGCCCAGGGCCGCCCCGCTCAATGGCGCAAGGAACTGCTCTACGAATACTACTGGGAGCGCAATTTCCCGCAGACGCCCACCATCCACGCCCTCCGTGGCGACCGCTACAAATTCATCCGCTACCACGGCATCTGGGATATCGACGAACTCTACGACCTCGCGGAAGACCCCCTCGAATCCAACAACCTCATCTTCAGCGAGAAACACCGGCCGGTCGCGAACCAGATGCGCACGCGCCTCTTTGAAGTCCTGGAACAGACCGGCGGCATGCAGATGCCCATCTACCCCGACCGCGGCGGCAGCAGCAACCTCCGCCATTCCAATCGCTCCAAAGCCGCCGAATTTCCGGCGCAACTCGAGCGCGAGCCGCGCTAAAGGTAGCCCGCGCGCAGGCGGTCCTGCCGCTCCTCGAACGCCCGCTTCAGCCGGAGTCCGGCAAACAGCAGGATGCTCAGAAAAAGTCCCGCGGTGATCCACACCAGCGTCTGCGCCCGCCACCGCTCCGGCCGGTATGGCAGCGCGCTCGCCCCGTTCCGCAACAACCGGACCCGCAGCCGGACTTGCGCCTCCGCCCGGCTCTCACTGAGGTTGTCCAAAACCAGCCGGTACTCGCCCTTCTCCGGCAGCGTCCGCGTCAGCGACCCGCTGAATCCGAAGCCCGAACCCGCCAGCACGCGGTGGTCCCGCCCCGCGAACCAGCGCTCCGCGTCCTCAATGCTCATCAACAGTACCCGGACCCCCGTCAATCCCCGCACCACGTCGAATTGGACGATCACCCGCACGCCCGGCTCGTCCAGAGGCAGATCGAGTGTCCGGATCTTGCCCGGACCCACGCCCACCGTCTCATCCAGCACCGTCTCCAACCGTGGCTGCGCCGCGCCGCCGTGGCCCGCGCACACCCCCGCCCCCAGCAACAACAGCGCCGCCACCGCCGGCCCCTTCATTGCGCCTCGTGCACCACACGCCCACCCAGCACTGTCATCTTTACCTTCGTCCCCGCGATCTCCGTCGCCGGCGCCGTCATGATGTCGCGGTCCAGCACCAGAAAATCGGCCAGCTTGCCGGGCTCCAGCGACCCCTTCACCTTCTCCTCAAACGCCGCGTACGCGCCATCCAGCGTCCAGCTCTTCAGCGCCTGCTCGCGCGTCATCCGCTGGTCCGGCATCCAGCCCCCCGCCGGCTCCCCCTTCAGGTCCTGCCGCGTGATCGCCGCATACAACCCCAGCATCGGATTCGGCTCCTCCACCGGAAAATCCGACCCGTTCGCCACCGGCACGCCCAGCTTCAGAAACCGCTGCCACGCGTACGCGCCCGCGATCCGGTCCGGTCCCACCCGCCGCGCCGCCCACCGCATGTCGCTCGTCGCGTGCGTCGACTGAATCGACGCGATCACCGAGTAGTCCAAAAACCGCTGAAAATCCGGCAGGCTGATGATCTGGGCGTGCTCGATCCGGAACCGCTTGTCATTCCGGCCCCCGAGCGCGGCCGCGTACGCGTCCAGCACCAGCCGGTTCGCCCGGTCGCCGATCGCGTGCGTGCACACCTGGAACCCGCGCTCCGCCGCCGCCCTCGCCACGCGCTCCACCGCCTCCGGCGTCGTCATCAGCAGCCCCTGATTGCCCGGCTCGTCCGTGTAATCCTGCCACAATGCCGCCCCGCGCGATCCCAGCGCTCCATCCGAAAACAACTTAATGGACCGGACCGTCAAATATTCCCCAATTTCCGGGCCATTCTTCAAATACTCCCGCCACAATTCACCCTCGCCGCCAATCATGGCATTGACCCGCAGCGGAAAGCGCTCCTCCCGAATCAACTCCCGGTACGCCGCCAGTTCCCGGCCCGAGACCCCCGCGTCATGCACCGAAGTCAGCCCCAGACGCGCACATTCCCGCGCCCCCAGTTCCAGCCGACGCTTCACCTGCGCCGCCGTCGGCGGCGGAATCCGGCTGCTTACCAGGCCCATCGCCCGGTCGATCAGTACCCCCGTCGGCTCCCCGTCCGCGTCCCGGATGATCTTCCCTCCAGGGGTGTCCTTGGTCGCGCGTGTGATGCCCGCCCGCTTCAGCGCCTCTGTGTTCGCCCAGCCCGCGTGCCCGTCCACGCGGCTCAGAAATACGGGCCGCCCCCCCGCCGCCGCGTCCAGGTCCCGCGCGTGGGGGAACGAGCCCCCCCAATTGGTCTGGTCCCAGTTGCGCATCACGATCCACTCGCCCGGCGCCCGCCGCGCCGCTTCCTCCCGGACCAGATCTGCCACCGCCGCGATCGACGCCACCGCCCGCAGGTCCTTCGATTCCAGCAGTTCGCCCAGCCCTCGCAGATGCGCGTGACCGTCAATCAGACCCGGTATCACCGTCGCGCCCCGCGCGTCGATCCGCCTCGTCCCGGCGTCCGCGAATTGCGACAAATCCTCGCCCACCGCCAGGATTTTACTTTTGATAACCGCAATCGATTTCGCCCGCGGCTGTGCCGGATTCACCGTGTAAATCACGGCATTTTCCACAATCAGATCCGCCTTCTGCGCGTGCGCCACCCCTGCCAGCAAGGCCAAAAGGACTACAATAGCGGACATGGAAGACAGTATGGCACACGCCGCGCCCGATTCCCGCTCCCCCGCCCCCTGGCAGTTCTGGACCGGGACCCTCTGTGCATGGCTCCTCGCCATCTTCTTCGTCGTCGCAGGCCTCTGGAAACTAAGCGACCCCCTCGCCACCACCGCCCGGATGGTCCAGGCGCTCGTCCCCCCCTCCCTCGCCCTCGCCGCCGCCCTCCTCGCCGGCACCGTCGAGGCCTGGGCCGGACTCCTGCTCCTCTTCCCGCGATGGCGCCGCTGGGGCGCCCTCCTCTGCGGCCTGATGCTCCTCGTCTTTATGGCCTACTTCGCCATCTTCTACGAACGTCTCCAGGGCGACGACTGCACCTGCTTCCCCTGGCTCCAGCGCGTCGTCGGACCCGAGTTCTTCATCACCGACGCCGTCCTGCTCCTGATGGCCGGGGCCGCCTGGCTCTGGGCCCGGCCCTCCGACGGTTGGCGCCCCTCCCTCGTCCCCCTCGCCGCCTTCGCCGTGCTCGCCGGCGGCTTCTACGCCCACGCCGTCACCTCCCAACAGGGCCTCGAAGCTCCCCACGAAATTACCGTCGACGGCAAGCCCTTCTCGATCCGCCATGGCCGCGTCTTTCTCTACTTCTTCGATCCCGAGTGCTCCCACTGCCACCAGGTCGCCCAGCGCCTCGGCAAACGCGAGTGGGAAAACGTCCGAATCATCGCCCTCCCCACCGTCAACCCCCAGTGGGCCCAGGACTTTCTCGATGCCGCCAAATTCACGGCCGACATCTCCTCCAGCGCCACCCAACTGCGCGAAACCTTCAAATTCACCGACCCGCCCTTCGGCGTCATGATCGAACATGGCCGCCAGGTCGCCTCGCTCCCCTTCCACGACCCCGCCGCCGACGAAGCCCAACTCGAACAACGCGGCTGGATCAAACCCGCCGGCCCCGGACTTTAACGGCCCTCCGGCGACGTCAACGCCCCCACCGGTTCCGCCTTCGCCGCCCCGTGCGGCGTCACAATCAGCCGTGATCCCCGCTGTTTGCTCAAATAGCTCCAGATCCACTGCAGGAAGACCGACACGCGCAGATTCGGCAACGCCAGAAACAGCACGTGAACCCCCGACCAGACCAGCCACGCCAGATACCCCGCAATCTTCCACCGCCGGAACTGCATCACCGCATAATTGCGGCCCACCACCGCCATCGCCCCCTTGTCGTTATACCGGAACACCGGCATCGCCACCGGACCCCGCTTCGCCCGCGCCGCGATCACCCCGCCCACGTACTTCCCCTGTTGAATCGCCACCGGCGCCACCCCCGGCACCGGACGCCCGTTCTGCTCGTAATACGCCACGTCGCCGATCACGAAGACATTCGCCATCCCGCCCACCGTCAGATCGCCGTTCACCCGTACGCGCCCCAGACGGTCCGTCGGCGCATCCAGCCATTGGGCCACCGGCGATGGCGTCACCCCCGCCGTCCAGATCACCGTCCGCGAGAAGATCCGCTCGCCGCCCACAATCACCCCTTCGGCGTCGATGTGTTCCACCGGTTGCCCCAGACGCAACTCAACCCCCTTCGAGCGCAGGCGCGCCTGCGCCTTCAGCGACAGCGATTCCTCGAACGCCGAAAGCACCCGCGGGCCCGCCTCCACCAGCACAATCCGCGCCCGGCGCGGATCGATTCTCCGGAAGTCCTTGCGCATCGTCAGGTTTGCCAGTTCCGCGATCGCCCCCGCCATCTCCACTCCCGTTGGACCGCCGCCCACCAGCACGAACGTCAGCAGTTCGTCCCGGTGCCGCTCGTTCGTCTCCACTTCCGCGGTCTCGAAAGCCTGCAAAACCTTGTTCCGCACGTCCGTCGCGTCCGCCATCGACTTCAACCCCGGGGCATACTTCGCGAAATCGTCCCGCCCAAAGTAGCTGTGCTGCACCCCCGTCGCCACCACCAGAGAGTCAAATCCGATGTGATGGTCGTCCCGGTCCGCCGTCCGGACGATCACCTCCTGCCGCCCCGTGTCCACCCCCGTCACCTCGCCCATAATCACCGACGCGTTCTCCTGGCTCCCAAGCACCTGCCGGATCGGCGCCGCAATCTGCCCCGGTGTCAGAACAGCCGTCGCCACCTGGTACAGCAGCGGCTGAAACAGATGATGGTTCGTCCGGTCGATCAAAGTGATCCGGACCGGCGCTTTCCGCAGCGAACGGGCTACGGCCAGTCCCCCAAAACCTCCCCCCACAATCACCACGTGGGGTAGCGCGGACTGCTCGCTCTGTGCCTTCATCGGGAATGCTCCTCCAAGAGATATAGATGCGTGAAGAATGCCCGGAGTGGCGGGAAGCGTACAGTTGCAGGGGGAAAGGGAAAGGAATTGGTGAGCCCGGAAGGAATCGAACCTTCAACCTACTGATTAAGAGTCAGTTGCTCTGCCAGTTGAGCTACGGGCCCACACCTTGGGCGGGACATTTGTCAGTTTACCACAGCCTCCCGCGCATCGTCTTTCGCGGGCAGACGCGCGGCGGCAAGTTCCGCAATATCAAACAGTTGGGGCGCTCCTTCGGGCTTCAGCGCGGCGAAAGCGTCGCGAAACATCGTGTGGCAGAACGGGCACGCCGCCGCCACCACCGGCGCCCCCGTCCCGATCAGTTCTTCCGCCCGTTCATGGCTGACCCGTTTGCCCTTCTCCTCGCCCAGGAAGACCAATCCGCCGCCCGCGCCGCAGCAAAACGACGTTTCCCTGGATCGTGGAGGGTCAATCAGGTCGTGGACCGACGCCGCAACGGCCCTCGGCTCATCGTAAACCTGCTGATACCGCCCGAGATAGCACGGATCATGGTACGCCACCGTCTCGCGCGTCACCTCTGATGGCGGCAAAAGATGGCTGTGCCGCTCCAGAAACACGGAATGGTGCTCAATCTCGAACTCCACGCCGAATTCGCGCCAGTCGTGGCCGATCGTCCGGACGCAGTGCGGGCAGATCGAGATCAGCTTCTTCACCCCGGCCGATTGCATCTGCCCGATGTTGAACTCGGCAAGCTGTTGAAAAGCCAGATCATTGCCCAGACGCCGGGCCGAGTCCCCCGTGCATTTCTCCTTTTTGAGAACCCCGAAGCTGATGTTCAGGTAGCGGAGAACGCGCACGAGCGACTCCACGATCTCACGCCCGCGCGGGTCGAACGAACCCATGCAGCCGAGCCACAAACAGTACGACTGCGTCCCGTCAAAGAGCGGCAACTGCGCCTTCTTAACGAATTTATCGCGTTCATAAGCGCCCAAACCGAGCGGATTGCCGTTCCGTTCGAGCCTCAGAAACAGTTCCCCGCCGTGTTCGTCCTCCCACTTCCCGGTGTTCACGGCGCCCCGGCGAAGCCCAAGAATGACCGGCAGATGCTCGATGCCTACCGGGCATTGATGCTCACAGGCGCCGCAAGTCGTGCACTGAAAGACCGCTTCCTCAGCGAGATGGACACCCAGCAAGGGCGCCTCGGCCGCCGCGCCATTCTCGTTCAGGAAGGAGCGGAGGCCCAGGGCGATCTCCTTCGGATTGAGCAGTTTGCCGGTATTGTGCGCGGGACAGTGCTGCTGGCAGCGGCCACACTCCACGCAGGAAAACGCCTGCAGGGCCAGTCTCTGAGTGATATCGCGGCCGGTGTCGAGGCCGAAGTCGTCTTCGTCCCGGAGGGGCGGCAAATGGGCGAAGTCCTTCTGTTTCAACAGGACAGTCAACGGGCTCAGAATCAGATGGAGGTGCTTGGTGTGCGGCACCAATGGAAGAAAGACGAGCAGGGCGAGAGTATGCGCCCACCACAGTCCGCGAGCCTGAACTCCCTGAAACTCAAGCAAATACGTGACCATCAGCGTCAGGATCAGCAGCGCAATCAGGCCCGACTCCCACGAGATCGCCTCGCCCAGCCACCGGGGGCGAACCAGAAACCGCCGTACCGCCAATCCGGTGATCGAAACCGCCACCAGCAGCGCAAAAACCGCCGCGCAAGCAGCATAAAAGCGTCCAAACAAGCCATTCTGGAGGTCGAAAAGCCCGATTCCAAAGCCGTGAGCGACATGATTCAACGTGACCAGCGCGAAGGCCAGGAAGCCCCAGAACACAAAAGCATGCGCCAGACCCGGCAGCGGCCGGTGCCGGATCACCTTCGACTGGAGCAGCACTTCAGAGACAAAGCGGCCCACGCGAGGCCCCCAGGGAGCGGCCGTGAAGCCCGCGTCCGGGCGCGAAGCGCGGATCATCGCGACAACGCGGCCAAAACGCCTCCAGAACAGAATCAGGGACAGAATCAGAAGCGCGGCGAACAGCGCGATTTCAACTCCCGTGGGGCCGGTCATAGCGGTTGTTTCCACACTCTATCACGCGCCCTTTACAATAACGGAGGAGGAATCAACTTTGCATTATCTGGTTGCGGGCGCGGCGGGGTTCATCGGATCACATCTGTGCGAACGGCTTCTGAACGACGGTCACACCGTGACGGGCGTCGATAACTATTTGACGGGAAAGGCCGAAAACCTCGAAGCGCTCGCTGGCCGGACCGGCTTCGAGTTTGTCGAGCACGACATCACCCGGCCGCTCCCCTCCCTGCCGGCGCCGGACGTTGTCATGAATCTCGCGTCGCCCGCAAGCCCCCGCGATTATCTGGCCTTCCCGGTGGAGACGCTGCGCGTGGGCAGCGAAGGGACCCGCCATCTGCTTGAATCTGCCGCCGAGAGCGGCGCGCGGTTCCTGCTCGCCTCCACCTCGGAATGTTACGGCGACCCGCTCGAACATCCGCAGCGCGAAAGCTACTGGGGTCATGTCAATCCCGTCGGCCCGCGGTCTTGCTATGACGAGGCGAAGCGCTATGCCGAGGCGATCACCATGGCGTTCCACCGCGCGCATGGACTGCGAACCAATATCGCCCGCATTTTCAACACGTTCGGCCCGCGGATGAAGCTGGACGACGGCCGCGTGGTGCCGGCCTTCCTGAGCCAGGCGCTCCGCGGAGAGCCCGTCACGGTGTTCGGAACGGGGCTGCAGACCCGCAGTTTCTGCTACGTGACCGATCTGGTCGACGGTCTCGTCCGGTTGAGCCGGAGCGAGGAGAGGCTCCCCGTGAACCTCGGCAACCCCGTCGAGATGACCATGCTCGAGTTCGCCGAGCGGATCAAGGCGCTGACCGGGTCCGCGTCGGAGATCACCTTCCTGCCGCTGCCCGAGGACGATCCGCAGCGCCGCCGCCCGGATATCACGAAGGCGAGGGAAGTCCTGGGCTGGGCGCCGCGCGTCCCCCTCGAAGAGGGTCTTCGGGAGACCGTCGAGTACTTCCGGACACGCGCAACCGGACAGTAGGACTCCCCCCGATCCCCACCGCCCCATTGGATGAAGGGCGAACGTTGACGGGCTTTCTGGATTTTTTTACAGTTCCGGTAAAGTGTTCAGGCTCAGCGGGTTGCTCGCGGAAAACCGCGCGCCTGCGGGCCCGTTGCTCCGGGTTGGCTGGAATCGGCATGCCACCATAGTGGCGGATGAGGAATCAGCCCCAAGGCCGGTCAAACCACTGGACGGCCAGGGGCGGTGTCTTTGGACTACGGGCGGCCGGCGGGCGGGGGCACTGGCGCCGGCGCCGGTTCGGGCTCTTCGGCGCCAAAGTAGGTCTCGTCGATCACGATCGCGGTCTTGGCACGGATCGCTTCCGCGGTGGCGCGTGCCTTCTCCGGCTTCTGCTGGCGTTCAATCTCCCCGCGCATCTCATCAAAAGACTTCGCCCCACGCGACTCCACCAGAATCAGGTGGTAGCCAAACTGGCTCTTCACAGGTTCGGAAACCTGGCCGACCGGCAGCGAAAAGACCGCTTCGTCGAAGACCGGCACCATCCGTCCGCGGCCGAACTCGCCCAGGCTGCCCCCCTCTTCGCCGGACCCGGTGTCGTCAGACTCGGCCTTGGCGACGGCGGCGAACTCTTCGCCCGCAAGGAGGCGTTTCCGGACTTCCTGGGTCTTCGCGAGCGCCTCTTCGTCGGTCCGGTCGGGCTGCCCTTCACGCAGGGGAACCCGCGAACCCTGGAAGCGGATCAGAATGTGGCGAGCCTTGGCCGACTCATATTCGGTCTTGTGCTCCTCGTAGTAGGCGCGAACCTCGGCTTCGGCGGGGGTAGACTCCTTCAGCAGGTCCTGGAACAGCGAGTTGGCGAGCAGGTTCTCCTCGGTCAGCTTGAGCTGGCGTTGGACATCGGCCCGGTCGGCGATCTTGCGGCGGCGGGCTTCCTGGGCCAAAGCCTTGATTTCACTCAAGTTCTCAGCGAAGCGGCGGCGGGCCTGGGGGGACGCGAGTTCCTGGCGGGCCTTTTCGGGCATCGCGGCGATCAGCGCCTCGAACTCCGAGCGCGTCATTTTTTCATCGCCCACGGAGAAAACCACGGGGTCCGCCGCAGCGGGCTCCGGGGCCGGGGCGGGAGCCTGCGCCCACAGGGCGCCACAAAGCAACGACAATAGAAAGGTTCGCACTCTCTCATGGTAACCCGCCACGGATCGTTTTCCGAGCGCACATCGCGCCGTCACAGCCGGAGCCCGCAGGCCCCGGTCACCAAGAGCGCCAACTGGTCCGCCGTGTGGCCGGACGTCAAGGATCTGATCCGGCCCAGGCGCGCGCAACTCCTGCTGGGGCTGGTCCTCATCATCATCAGCCGCGTCGCGGGCCTGGTGTTACCCGCGTCGACCAAGTTCCTGATTGACGACGTCCTGGCGAACCGGCGCGTGGAACTGCTGGCCCCGCTGATCCTGGCTGTCCTGGGAGCGACCGCCCTGCAGGGGATCACCGGCTTCTGGCTGACCCATTTGCTGTCGAAATCGGCCCAGAAACTGATCGCGGAACTGCGCTGCAAAGTGCAAGCCCACGTCGGACGCCTGCCCGTCGTCTTCTTCGACACGAACAAGTCGGGGCAACTGGTTTCCCGCATCATGAACGACGTCGAAGGAGTCCGGAACCTCGTCGGAACGGGGCTGGTCGAGTTCGTTGGAGGGTTGTTGACGGCCGTTCTATCGTTCGTGGTGCTGATGGGCATCAGTCCGAAACTGACGCTGATGGCGCTGGCCGTGGTGTCGGTGTTCACGCTGGTCCTGCGCTATGCATTCAACACGTTGCGGCCGATCTTCCGCGAACGCGGCAAGATCACGGCGGAGGTGACCGGGCGATTGACCGAGACCCTCGGCGGGATCCGGGTCGTCAAGGGCTACCACGCCGAGGAGCGCGAGGAACGCGTGTTCGCCGCCGGCGCCCAGCGGATTCTGAACAACGTGATGCAGTCGTTGACCGGCGTGGCGCTGCTCAGCCTGTCGGCGACCGTGCTGTTGGGCATCGTCGGCGCGCTGGTCATGTACATGGGCGGCAGACAAATCCTCGATGGAACGCTGACGCTCGGCGGATTTGTCACCTTCACGGCCTTCATGGCCTTCCTGGTCGCGCCCGTGTTTCAGGTCGTCGGGATCGGGACCCAGTTGACCGAGGCGATCGCGGGGCTGGAGCGGACGCGCGAGATCCTGGACGAAGCGGCCGAGGACGCTGACCCGGAGCGGACGGCCACGCTGCCCGCGCTGACGGGTGAAGTCCGCTTCGAGGGGGTCGAGTTCGAGTACGAGGAAGGAAAGCCGGTGCTGCGCGGCATCTCGTTCGAAGCGGCGCCGGGGACCGTCACGGCGCTCGTCGGCTCGTCCGGGTCGGGCAAATCGACGACGATTGGCCTGATCGCGGCGTTCCACAAGCCGAAGGCGGGCCGGGTGGTGGTGGACGGCGTGGATCTGACGCGCGTCCGGCTTGAAAGCTACCGGACACAAATCGGCGTCGTCCTGCAGGAGACCTTCCTTTTTGACGGCACGATTCGCGAAAACGTGGCTTTCGCGCGGCCGGAGGCGACCGAAGCCCAGATCATGGAAGCGTGCCGGATCGCGCGCGTGGACGAGTTCGTCGAGCGGTTTCCCGAGGGCTACGAGACGGTGGTCGGCGAGCGCGGCGTCAAGCTGTCAGGCGGGCAGAAGCAGCGGGTCTCCATCGCGCGGGCGATTCTGGCCGACCCGCGGATTTTGATTCTGGACGAAGCGACCTCGAGCCTGGATAGCGAGACCGAGGCGATGATTCAGGAAGGTCTGGCGTATCTGATGCGGGGGCGGACGACGTTTGTGATCGCCCACAGATTGTCCACAATCCGCCGTTCGGACCAGATTCTGGTCATGGAAGGCGGCGAAATCGTCGAGCGGGGCACGCACGAAGCGCTGTACGCGCTGCAAGGCCGTTATCACGAGTTGTACACGCGTCAGCACGGACTGGAACGGAATCTGTTTCTGGCCCCCGGCGAGGGCGATTCGGCGGAGGAGGCCGGGGAGAAGTCGTGACCGCGCGTCCAAGAAGCCGGTATCTGACACTGGCGCTGTTCCTGGGCGGCGTGATCTTCGCGGGATTCGCGGTGCAGCGCTTGCTGGAGATGAAGCTGTCGGACGGGTTGGAAGAGGCGGCATTCACCGAGGCGGGCAACGTCGAGGCCGAACTGCGGGCGGGTTTCAACGAAGCGGCGGCGGAGCCCCGGGTGGTCGTCCTGCTGAGCGCGGGTTCGCTGTCATCGGAGCAGGATGTTCTCGCGCTGCGCCGGGCTTTGCGGGAGGACCGGAAGGCGGCCGTGCGCATTCTCGCGGTTTGGCGCGGGTCGAAGCCGCTGAGAGCGCACACGACGGCCTTTGGCGACGGGCGTGTCCGGCATTACTGGGACCCGGAAGGCGTGGTACTGCGAGGAACGCTCGAAGGGACCGTCCTGGTCCACCGGGCGGGCGTCCGGTGGGAGGAAGGCGAAGCCATGCCGGCGGCGGCCGCGACCGGCGAACCGGCGCGGGCGTCGGCCGGGTTAATCCGAAGGGCCTTCCGCGGCGGGCTCTGATTCAGGGATGTCGCGCCCGTCCAGAAATTCGAGAAAGCGCTTGAGCATCTCGGGCGCGGGCACGTGCGCTTCCGGAGCGGGATTGGCGGCCGCGAACTGGAGCGAGAGCACGAGCGGGACGAGGACAAAGCGATGGTGGCCGTCACCCTCGCCGAAGCAGGAGAGCGAGTGGGAGGGCTTGGCGGGGAGGTGGACTCCCACGACTTCTAGGCTGGCGGGGTCCTGGCAGTGGACGGGGTCGGAGGTGACGAGGTACTCGCGGCAGGCCATCGGCCGGACTTCGTGAATCGAGCAGGATTCGTCCTCGAGAAAGGGGCAGGGAATGCCGAGGGAAAAGTAATCGATGCCGAGGCGCACGCGGTCACTGCGTTCGCCGATGAGATGCAGTTGCTCGATTCGGGGGCGGATGCCGGCCGCTTCGATCTGAAGGACGGCATCGCGGAAGCGCAGCAGGACGCGCGTGCGCCGGGGTTCGGGGAGGGAAAACACGAGCTCGCTCAGGGCGCGGGCTTCGTGTTCGGTGATCGGGACGATCTGGCGGCAGCAGGCGCCGCAACCGGCGCGGCAACTGATGGAGTGGCCGTCGGCTTCGACCGCCTGGACGGCGATGTTGACCAGCGCGCTGCCGAGGCCGTGGAACACGGGCAGCATGTCCTCCACGGAGACGGGTCCGGCAGGCAGTTCGGCCTCGCCCTGAAGGGTGACGCCGCCGGCTTTGAGTTCGAAGCGGGCGATTCCGGATTCGGCCATTCCCTAGAGTCTGCCACATTGCGCGAAGATGGAGTCCAGAATGATTGCGTTACTGCGAGGACGGCTCGAAGAAAAGCACCCGAACCAGGCGATTGTGCTCTGCGGGGGCGTCGGTTATGACGTCGTGATCTCGGTGACGACCTTCAGTTCGCTGCCGGGCGTGGGCGAAGACGTGTCGCTGCGCGTCCACACGCACGTGCGGGAGGATGCGCTGGTGCTGTATGGATTCGCGGCGCCGGAAGAGAAGGCGCTGTTCGAAAAGCTGATCACGGTGACGGGCGTTGGTCCCAAACTCGCGATCACCATTCTGAGCGGCGTGCCCGCGGCGGAGTTGGCGGGGATCCTGCGGGTGGGCGAAGTGGGGCAGTTGACGCGGATTCCGGGGATCGGGAAGAAGACGGCGGAGCGGCTGATTCTGGAATTGCGGGACAAGATCGACTTCGGTGTAGCGCCTTCGGTGGCGGCGGGCGCGGGAACGAAGCCGGGGCGGCCGCTGACGGAACTCGAGCGGGATTGCGTGAGCGCACTGGTGAACCTGGGGGGGAAGGCGGATGCGGCGGAAGTGGCCGTCCGGAAGGCGGCGGCCGAGGGCGGCTCCGGCGATTTCGAGGAACTGTTCCGCCGGGCGTTGAGCTTGATGCGGTAATCTGAAGGTCGCTGATGCCCGATTCGAGTCCCGCCCGCCGCTTGGTGTCCGCCGCCGCGCAGGCGGATGACAGCCAATTCGAGACGACGCTGCGCCCGCGGCGGCTGGACGAATTCACCGGCCAGCCCAAGGTGAAAGAGATCCTGGCGATCGCCATCGAAGCCGCCAAACAGCGCGGCGAGGCGATGGATCATGTCCTTCTGATCGGGCCGCCGGGGCTGGGCAAGACGACTCTCGCCAACATCATCGCCCTCGAACTCGACGCCGCCTTCGACCTCACCAGCGGGCCGATGTTGCAGAAAAAGGTGGATTTGACCGGCATTCTCAGCGCGTTGAAGGGCCGGCAGGTCTTTTTCATCGATGAAATCCACCGGTTGATGCCCGATGTGGAAGAGGTTCTGTACTCGGCTCTCGAAGACTTCCGGATCGACATCGTGATCGGACAGGGGCCCGGGGCGCGAACCCACTCGCTGCCGATTCAGACCTTCACGGCGGTGGGAGCGACGACCCGGCAGGGGTTGCTGAGCGCCCCGCTGCGTGGCCGGTTCGGACTGGTGCTCTACCTGAAACACTACGAAGTGGCCGAAATGACGCAGATCGTCGAGCGGGCCGCGCGGATCATCGGCGTGACGGTCGACGGGGAAGCGGCGACCGAGATCGCCCGGCGGTCGCGGGGGACGCCCAGGATCGCGAACCGGCTGTTGCGCCGCGTGCGGGATTACGCGCAGGTGCGCGCGGATGGCCACATCACTTTGGAGGTGGCGCGGACGGCCCTCGACCTGCTGGACGTGGACCCGTGGGGACTGGACGAGATCGATCAGAAGATCATGATGACGATTCTCGAGAAGTACGGTGGTGGTCCGGTGGGCCTGAACACCATCGCCGCCTCCACGGACGAGGAAGCCGACACCATCGAAGAAGTCTATGAGCCGTATTTGATGCAGTTGGGCTTTCTGGACCGGACCCCGCGCGGGCGGATGGCGACGGACCGGGCTTTCAGCTATTTTAAAATAGACCGCCGGCGGGGACCCGAGTTGCAGCCGCCTCTCTTTTGAGAGCGAAGACAGATTGAAGTAACCGTCTTTCGGGCAGGATCGTCTTATTGGTGGCTGTGATTGGCAGCCCGTGTGCATGTCATCTGATTCACTGCAGGGACGACCTGCCCTCGACTCTTTTGATCGTCTGGAGGCGGAAGAACCGCGGTTGCTCGACTCCCTGTTCGACCTGCCGCGGCGCTGGATCCTTCTGGTTGTGTTCGCCCTCATGGGAGTGATCCTGGTTGCGGACAGCATGACCAAAATGCAGGTGTCGCTGGGGACTCTGTACCTGATTCCCATCGTCGTGGCGGCGCTCGCATTCCGGCGGATCGAAATTGTCATTCTGGCGCTGGCAAGCGCGGTTCTGCGCGAACACTTCGGACCCTTTTCCTGGGCGCCTCACGCGGTCACCCGGCTCATTTCCACGTCGGTGACGTATATCATGGTGGGGCTGCTGCTGGGGGAAGTCGCCCGGAACCGGCGGATGCAGATCCGGTATCTGGCGAAAGTGCGGGAGGAAATCACCCGGCGGAAGGCGGCGGAAGATCAGATGCGGATGCTCGTGGAATCGAGCCCCGCTGCGATCGTGACCGCGAATTCGGGAGGCGTGATCGAACTGGCCAACCAGGAGGCGCATCTGGTGCTCGGGATGAAGCCGGGGACCCTGCTGGGCCGGCAGATTGGGAATTTTCTCCCGGCGCTGGCCGATCTGCAGGATGGGAGCGGACTCGGGTCGTTCCAGTACCGGACCACCACCACCTGCCGGGGCCGGCGCGGCGACGGCGAGCAGTTCCTGGCCTCGGTGTGGTTTACGAGTATTGCGACCAGCGAAGGCCGCAAACTGGCGGCAATTTTCACCGACAATTCCGAAGATTTGCGCGATCAGCAGGAGACGAATCTGCAAAGCCTGCTCCGCAGCACGCGGGTGTTGGTGGGCAGTGTCTCCCACGAAATCCGGAACGTGTGCGCGGCGATCGCGGTGGTTCATGCCAATCTCGGCCGGATTCCTGGCGTGACCGAGAACGAAGATTACGCGGCGCTCAGCACTCTTGCACAAGGGTTGTCGCGGCTGGCAACCGTCGAGTTGCAGTCCGCGAATGAGAATGAACTCGCCCGGCTACAATTGAGCGGATTGCTCGAGGAATTCAGGATTGTGCTGCAACCCGCGCTGTCGGCCAGCGAAATTGAACTGGAATTGCTGGGCGTCGAACACCTGCCCATGGTGATGGGCGATCACCACAGCCTTCTGCAGGTCTTCCTCAACCTGTCCCGGAATTCCATCCGGGCGATGGAACAGTCGCCGGTCCGGCGCATCACGGTCGAGGCGGAAACCGAGAACGGCTTCGCGCTCGTCCGGTTCCGTGATTCCGGACCCGGGCCGGCTCATCCGGAGCGGATGTTCCGGGCTTTCCAGGATGGCGCCGATTCGGTGGGGTTGGGCCTTTTTGTCTCGAGATCTCTCGTCCGCGCTTCTGGCGGCGAGTTGTACCATGAACCGAGTCCGGAGGGGTGCACGATGTGTGTGCGTCTGCGCATTGCCGCCGGCCAGGAACCCTTTGTCCGATTGAAAACCCCGGAGATTCACGCATGACGAACGTATTGCTCGTGGATGATCACGCGCTATTCCGCGAAGGGCTCTCGAGGCTCCTCGCGTCCGAACGCGACGTGGAGGTCGCCGCTCAGTGCGGCACGGTAGGCGAGGCCCTGGAACTGATGAAGTCCCAGAAATTCGACCTCGTCCTCCTTGATTACGAATTGGGAGATCGCCGGGGCAATGAAGTCGTGCTGGCCGCCCGCGAGCGCGGATTCGAAGGCCAGATCCTGATCGTCACCGTCGGACTCACACGCGCCGAAGTCAGACAGATGTTAAACCACGGCGTCAGCGGCATCTTCCTCAAGAATCACCCGCCCGAGATGCTCGTCGAGGCGATCCATCGCGTCATGGACGGTGAACGCTGGCTCGACCCGAAGTACCTGGACCCGACCGCCGATGACTCGCCCAGCGCCTTCGCCCGCCGGGCGAAGTTCACCGAGCGCGATCGCCAGGTGCTCCGCGGCGTCTTCGAGGGGCTGGCCAACAAGGAACTCGCCGAGCGGCTCCACGTCTCCGAAAGCGCCATCAAGGCCTCCCTCCAGCAGTTGTTCTCCAAAACCGGCGTCCGGACCCGCAGCCAGCTCGTTCGCGTCGCCCTGGAACACTACCGGCGTGAACTGTTGAACTAGCCCCGCCTCCTGCAGCGGGGCGAAATCCGAACCGGCGCGGCAGGCCACGGGCCTGCCGCATTGACTTGATCCGGCGCCAATGCTACACTGCAAAAGCTCCGGGTCAGGGCCGGTCCCCGTCCTTTTTCCTCTGGTTCATTCCCTTCTTATTCAGAAAATACATGGCACAGGAAAGCCATCATCCAAACAATTGTCCCGCGTGGGTATTGATCGCGGTTGCCCTGTTCGCCATTCTGCTCAGAGCCATCGGCTACGACGGCCTGGCCGTGTCCGACGACATGGGCTATGCCCATTTCGCGGACCGGATCGCGACCGGCCTCTTCCGCCTCGAGCACCACCACTACGCCATCCGCTTTGGCATGACCGCGCCCGTGGCGCTCCTCTACTCCCTCTTCGGGATGCATGAGTGGACCACCGCCCTCTATCCCCTCGCGGCCTCCGTGGCTGCTTCCGTCCTGCTGGCCGCGATCGGCTGCCGGATCGGCGGCCCCATGGCCGGCCTGTTCAGCGGTCTGCTCCTGGCGAGCCTGCCCATGGAAGCGCTCTATGGCGGAATGCTCGTCCCCGAAGCGGTCCTCCAGGCTGTCCTGCTGGCGGCGGCGTTGCTGTATGTGATGGCGGACCAACGTTCTTCCCCTCTCCTGGCCGGACTCTCGGGCGTCGCTTTCGGTCTGGCCTTCCTCGTGAAGGAGCCGGCCGTCTTCGTCCTCGCGGCTTTTGTGCTGTTTGGCCTCCTGCAGCGGCGATACCGGCTGGCAATCGCCCTGGCCGCCGGAGCGGCTCTCGTCGCCGGCACGGAGTTCGCCCTCTTCTATTGGGCGACCGGCGATCCCTTCTTCATCCACTCCGCCATGAAAGTCCACAACGCGGGCATGGCGCGCTGGGCGCAGACCTTGGACTTGCCCTATCGCCTGTTCAAGTACTACCCCAGAATCCTCCTCGTCCCGAGCTCTTTCGTCGGTTTGCATGGACTGATCGCGACCGGGGCCGCCCTCTACGGCGTGTTCCGCTGGAGGAAGCCCGCCTATGCGCTCCTGATCCTCTGGGCCGTGATCCCTTACCTCTATCTGAACTTCGGCAGTTCCAGTTTCCGGGAATTCGTGCCGCTGCCGGCTGCCCACCGCTACCTCCTCGTCACCTTCCCGCCGCTGCTCCTGCTGGCCGGGCTTGGCCTCGCCGGAGTCGCGGCTCGCGGCCGCGGATGGCTGCCGGCCGTGGGCCTGGTGATGGCGTTCGCCTGCGCCGCCGGCGTGTGGGGCGTGCTGGACATGAAAGCGCAGCATGAGGGACGCCGGACAACCGCCGCCCTCAAGGCTTTCGTTCAGGAAGCCGAGGCGGGAGGACAGTCGCTCTGCCTCGCCCCCGGTACCAGCTACTACTGGAAAATGGCGGTTCGTGTCTGGAGCCCGGAACGGCTGGGTTGCGAGGGTGATCGCGTCCTCTACCTCACCGAGGACGATCAACTCATGCCGGTCCGCGGGCGTACGCCCGTGAAACGGACCTTTCAGCCGGTCACGGCGCGCTGAAGCCCAAGGCCTCCGCCCGAATCCCGGTCCAGGCCAATTTGATCCTTTCCCCACCAGTCCGTCTATTTAAGATATTCAGAGCTTGATTGACATTACCTTCCCTCTGTCTTACTATTTCAACCAATGAACCAGTAAGACGGAGGAGGTCTTTATGTACAAAGCGCTGCTTCCTGTATTGATCCTTCTACTCGGCGGAACTCTCTCTGCCGGCACAATCTACACGGACAGGTCACTTTTCGAAGGCGCCCTGGGCGCCACCCTGACTGACAACTATTCAACCGCGGACGGATATCCCAGCGGATTCGATATCTATAGTGACTCCGCTATGTCCGCCTTTTTCGGAGAAACCAAATACCGGACAACCGGATTTCCGAACTGGAACATGGTTAATTCCGATGTGCACTATTGCGCTGGCTGCAATGGGTCTTTCCTGCTCGACTTCACGGAAACCAGCTTGGGGACGGCCAGCGGAGTCTACGGGGTGGGCATGGCTATCTCGACTAATTCCGGCAGCCTTCCTTACCACGCCTTCATCACGTTCGGCGATAACACCACTCTGGACCATGCGCTACCCCCGGGCGAAAGTTTCTTCGGAATCATCGACCCCCAATTGATCCGGTCGATTCACCTGGGCCTGTCGGGTGGAGGGGCGACCACCTCGGGTAGCTTCACCCTGGAGAGCCTGACGATCGGATCCTTGGGGAATGGCAACGGGAACGGCACCGTGGTGATCCCCGAGCCTGCCCTCACTGCCATCGTTGGCCTCGCGCTGGTCGGCTTAGCTCTCCGCCGGCGCCGCCAATAGCGTGTCGAGAACATCGTTGGCCGTGTAGCTCAGTGACCCGGGACGCAGAAAGCGTGTCAGGTCTTCCAGGCCGTCACCCGATGTGACCAGCGGGCGCTCCAGGTATTTCCCGCGCATCTGAGGCAGGCTGATGTTGGCCATCAGCCCGTTGCACAGGCACTTGCGCCCTTCGGCTTCTTCCCGCGTGCCGCCCTTGCTCACATAAACCGTTACCGGTTCCGCCGGGCACCGGTAGCCGATCTCTCCATCCGGCGTGCGGTACGCCTCGCGCAGGTAGCCCAGGTCACAGACGCGCGGGCGGGCGTCATAGACCTCCTTCTCGGAGTTCGAACCTTCCAGCGTGACCACCTTGAACGGAAACCCGGTCGGCGAAGCCAGCGGGTCGGTGAACACATGGGCCTTGCCCGCGGCGACGTCCGCCAGTATTGTCCGCCGCGCGTCCGGATCGAGACCCGACTCCTCGCAATACGCGAACGCCGTGCCCACCTGGATGCCCGTGGCGCCCGCCGCGAGGGCCTCGCGGAGTTTACCGGCCGTACCATAGCCGCCCGCGAGCCAGAAAGGCACTCCCAGCGCGGCCAGCTTTGCCAGGTCTACAATGTCCCGCTCCCCATAGACCGGTTCGCCCTTCTCGCTCAATTGCAGTGCCCCGCGCGGGGGGGCATTGTGGCCGCCCGCGGTCGGCCCTTCCACGATCAGGCCATCCACGCGTCCATTGGCCTTCTTCAGCATCGTCTGCGCGAGCGTGTTCGAGGCCACGATGGCGAGAAACTTGGGCCGCTTCAGCGGCGGCAGTTCCCGGTCCAGGTAGTCCTTCGGGTCCAGTCGCATCAGAACGTCATCGCCCGCCTGGGCGCCCGTGACGTTCAGCGGGTACGCCGCCGGTTGATGGTTCGCAAATGCGTCCAGCACGGCCGGATACTTCAGAGGGATCCCCGCGCCCATCAGCACATAGTCCACCCCGGCCAGCATCGCGCCGTAGGTGGCGGGCAGATGGTGCAACTGGAGCTTGTCCAGATAGTTGATGCCGACGGGATTCGAGTGCGTCTCCTTCGCGAGCCAGACCTCGACGAAATTGGCGGCGATCGTCAGTTCCCGCACCGAAGGGGGGGCATCGATCAGCGGCATCGGGATGCGCTTGTAGCCCGTCCCCGGCGCTTTGCCGCCCTCGATGAAATACAGATCCAGCACCCGCTTCGCGATGGCGGGGATCGGAAACGCAGCCAGTGCCCGGCGCATGTGCCCCCCCGGGTCGCCGTCCTGAAGACGCCAGCCGAGAATCTGGTCAAGGGCGGTGCCGGAGACGACACCCAGTTGTCCGCGTTCAGAGACCGCGCGGGCCAGGCGCCAGTTCGAGACACCCGAGCCCATGCCGCCCTGAATGATGGTCGGTTCCTGAGACATTCCAGTCCTTATTGTCTCATGACCCGATGGTCAGGAATTGGGTGACTTGCGCGTTCAGCCAGCGAACGGGGACACTAGCGGGCATGGGATTTCTGTCGATAGTTCCGCTTCTTCTCCTGGCCGGACTGAGCCCGGGCGCCGGCCCGGCCTACGAAGCGCGGATCAAGAAGTTTCAGGCGGAACGCGAGGCGGCGTTGAAAGCCGAAGGCGGTTGGCTCAGCCTCGCCGGCCACTTCTGGCTGAAGCCGGGGGCCAACCCCATCGGTTCGGCCCCCGGCAGCACCGTGGAACTCCCTGCCGGGAAAGCCCCGGAAAGGCTCGGCATCGTCACGCTCCGCGCCGGTGCGGCGACCTTCGAACCGGCCCGCGGAGCCATGGTCACCCTCGACGGACAGCCCCTCCGAACCCGCGCCACCCTGCGCCCCGACGGCAAAGGGCAGCAGCCCAGCGCCATCGGCGTGGGTTCCCTGAAACTCACTTTCATCCAACGTGGCGACCGCTTCGCTCTCCGGCTTTGGGACGAACAGAACGATCTGAGAAAGAACTTCGCGGGTACCCGCTGGTTCCCCGTCAACCCGGACTGGCGCGTCGAAGCGCGCCTGGAGCCCGCCGCCACCGGCCGGGTCATCTCGACCGAGACCCTCGCCGGCACGAAGGAATCCTACGAAAGCGCCGGCTTCCTCGTCTTCACCAAGGGCGGCAAAGAGTACAGGATCGAGGCCGCCCGCTCCGGCGATCGCCTCTGGCTCCTGTTCCGCGATGGCACCAGCGGCAAAACCACCTACAAAGGCGCCCGGCAGATGTACACCCCCCTCCCGAAAGACGGCCGGCTCACCCTAGACTTCAATGAGGCCATCAATCTGCCCTGTGCCTACAACCCCTGGACCGTCTGCCCGCTGCCCCCGCCCCAAAACCGGCTGACCGTGCCCATCGAGGCGGGCGAATTGGACTACCGCCCCCGTTGACCCCGGAGTCAAACTCCGTCAAACTGCCCGGAAAGGAGCTCCGGGGATGATCAATCGACGCAGTTTCCTGTTCAGCGCGGCCACGCCCCTGCTGGCGCGCAAGAAGAAGATGACGCCGCTCGAACGGGTGGACGCGGCTCTGCGCGGCGTGGCCTCCGATCGCCCGCCGTTTACCCTCTGGCACCACTTCGGACTCGAAGCACAGGGCCCCGAAGCCCACGCTCGCGCAACCCTCGACTTTCACGCCCGCTACGGCGCCGACATCGTCAAAGTCATGAGCGACTTCGCCTACCCGAACGAACAGGGCGTCCTCGCCACCCCGTTCCCGGCCCAGTTGCGCGCTCTCGAACTGATCCGCGATGGACTCGGCGGCTCGAAGCACTTCGTCGAGACCGTCTTCAACCCCTGGAACGTCGCCGAAAAGCTGACCTCGAAGGACGAAGTCGCCCGGATGCACCGCGAGGCGCCCGCCAGGCTGAAGCAGTGGCTCTCCACCATCGCGCAAAGCGAGGCAAATCACGCCAAAAGCGCCCGCGAAAGAGGCGTTTCCGGCATCTTTCTGGCGATTGCAAACGCCCAGGATGGCGTCCTGACGCTGGATGACTATCGTGAGTCCAGCGAACCGTTCGACCGGATCGTGATCGAAGCGGTGAACGATCTGCCGCTCAATATCATTCATCTCCACGGGCCGAAAGTGTACGTCGAACACTTCCTGCGATCCTGGAAAGGCGTCACGATACACTATTCGGAGGCCGAAACGGGCTTCTCGCTCGCCGAAGCCCACGCACTCTATCCCGGCACTCTCATGGGCGGCATCGATCACCGCAGCTATCGCAACCTCAGCGTCGAACAACTGCGGACCGCCGCGCGCCGCGCCCGCGATCTGGCTTCGCCCAATCTGATCGTCGCCCCGGGGTGTTCGGTACCCGACGACTGCACGCCGAAGGAACTCCTGCTTCTGAGAAAGGCCATCGAAAAACTTTGATTCCCCTGTTGTTGTTGACCATGCTGGCCCAAAGTCCGTGGCCGGTGCATACGATCGATCGCGAAAGCCAGGGCGCCGACGGCGTCCGCCTCGCTGACGTGAACGGAGACGGCCGTCTCGATATCGTCACCGGATGGGAGGAAGGCGGCGCCATTCGCGTCTGCTATCAACCCGAACGGGCGAAGATCCGGGAAACGTGGCCGTGCGAACAGGTCGGCTCCGTGGGCGACCCCGAGGACGCTGTCGCCGTGGACCTCGATGGCGACGGCCGCGTCGATATCGTCAGCTCCTCCGAAGGCAATACGCGCGCCATGCACGTCCATTGGAACCGCCCCGGCGGCTGGGTCACCGAGGCCCTGCCCGCCGCCGCCGGCGTCATGCAGTGGATGTTCGCCACGCCCATGCAGGTCGATGGCCGCCACGGCATCGACCTCGTCGCCGCCGGCAAGAACGACGGCGCCTGGATCGGCTGGTTCGAAGCCCCCGCCAACCCCCGCGACCTCAAAGCCTGGCGCTGGCATCCCATCCGGCGCGTCGGCTGGGTCATGACCATCGATGTCGTCGACATGAACGGCAATGGCCGCCAGGACATCCTCGTCAGCGATCGCCGCGGCCCCGCCCGCGGCGTCTTCTGGCTCGAAAATACCGGTAAGGGCGACTGGCCCGAACACAAGATCGGCGGGGCGGATCGCGAAGTCATGTTCATCACCCGCGCCGACCTCGATGGCGATGGCCTCGAAGACGTCCTCGCCGCCGCCAAGGACCGGGAAATTCAGGTCTATCGCCGCCTCGACCCCGCCGGCCTCAAATGGGAAACCTCCGTCATCCCCCTCCCCGAAACCGCCGGCACCGCCAAGGCCGTCCGCGTCGCCGACCTCGATGGCGACGGCCGCAAACAGATCGTTTTCTCCTGCGAACGCGCCGCCGGAGCCCTCGAAGGCGTCATGGTCTTGAAGCAGGAAAACGGCCAGTGGCGCGCCCGCTCGCTCGCCGGTGCGCCCGGCGTGAAGTACGACCTGATCGAGTTGCTCGACCTCACCGGCAACGGCCGCCTCGATGTCCTCACCTGCGAGGAGTCCGACAACCTCGGCGTGATCTGGTACGAAAACCGCCCCTAGCCGCTACGGGCGCGGCCACACGAACTCCGTCCCGCCCACCAGCGTCCGCGCCTGCATCACCACCCCGATAATCTCCTGGTAGCGCGTGTTGGTCAGGTTCGTGAATTGAATGAACGGCCGGAACCGGCCCACCGCCCGCGTCGCCGAGAGATCCCACGTCGCATAACTGCCCCGGTTCAACCGCTCCAGCGCCCCCACCCGCGTCCGCAACGCCACCCGCCCTGGCAGCAGGCCCGTGTAGCCCGCCACGAAATGGTGCACCGGGTAATTGAACGCGTACTTCGACTGCAGCCCCGGCAGCGGCTCCGATGAACCCTTCAAACCCGTGTACGCCACATCCACCACACTGCCCCCCCGCACACGCAGCGACGCCGACGTCTCCAGACCCGTGAAGCGCAGGCTCTGAATGTTGCGCGCCCGCCAGATGTCCGCCGGCGACGTCCGCGCGTAGTCAATCCCGTCATTGTCCCGCCGGTGAAAGATCGTCGCCTGCAAACGCAGATTCGACACCGGCCGGTAATCCGCCCCCCCCTCGTAACTCCACGAACGCTCCGGCCGCAGATCCGGCGATCCCCGGTTCCCCGGATCCTGATAGTACAGATCCGTGAACGTCGGCAACCGGAACGCCCGGCTCACCGCCCCGCGAAACTTCAGCTTCGACGACGCCCAATAGCCCACCGCCGCCGTCGGATTCAGCTCCCCCGGCAATCCCTTCAATACCTCGCTCCGCAAGCCCGTCGAAAAACTGAACCGCCGCAGCACCCGCACGTCCAGCATCGTGTACGCCGCCCCACGCGCCCGGTCGTGCCGCCCCAGATTCGTCGAATCGATGTTCTCCCCGAACCCCTCCCCGCCATAATGCAGCGTCACATTCTGCGCCAGCGACTCCCGCCGCCGCACCGACCCATGCCAGCTTTCCGCCGCGTGCCGGTTCGTGAACACCTGCGGCCGGTCCCGGTACAGCACAAACAGGTCCGTGTGCCGCCGGTACGAAAACGCCGCCTCCGTCCTCTCTCCAAGATCCTGCCGCATCGACGCGAACCACGTCTTCGTGCGCTCCCACGAGTTGAAATTGCCGTAAAACTGCTCCGCTCCGAACGGCTTGTCGCTCCACGCCAGATCCAGCGACGAAGCCCCCAGCCACGACCGGTACCGCGTCGTCGATGCCGCCATCAGATTGCGATAGTCGCGGTTCTGGATAAACCCCGTCGAAAAATCCCGCGAAACCGCCAACTGCTGCGAAAGCCCCCCGCGCACCCCCGTCAGCGAAACCCGCTGCTGCTGCGTCCCCCACGACCCGTAACCCGCCTGCACCCGGATCTCCGACGCCTCCGGCGGCCGCGTCACCAGATGCACCACCCCCCCCGTCGCGTCCGATCCATACAACGTCGATCCCGCCCCCCGCAGTATCTCGATCTGCTCCACCGACTCCAGCGGCACCGGCAGATCCAGATGATGATGACCCGATTGCGGGTCGTTCATCCGCCGCCCGTTCAACAACACCAGCGTCTGCCCGAACGTCGCCCCCCGGATCGACAGATCCGCCTGCAACCCGTTCGGCGCCCGCTGCCGCAAATCCAGTGACGGATCCAGCCTCAGAAAATCAATGAACGTCGTGAACAAAAGCGCTTGCGAACGCACCGGCAGCGACATCACCGCCCGGTCCGATTCCTCCAGCGGCAGCGGCTCCGGCGTGCCCGTCACGATGATCGTGTCATGCCGGTCCGGCGGCGCCGGCGCCCCCGTCTGGCCCCCCAATACAGCCGCCGCGCACACGAACGCAGCAAGACTCCGGAGTCCGGAAAGTGGAAACATTCGTCTCCAATTGTCGCATTGGACAGACCCCCGCCGAGCAACCCCGCATCCGAATGTAAAAAATACTTGACACGAAAGCCCGCCATCCGCTACTCTGTAAATGTCCGGTATTTTTGACATCAAGTCCAAAATAATTGACTACGCCGGACGACCAGGAGGAAGCCCAATGTCCTTTCACGAGAAGAGCCTCTGGCTCCTGTTCTCCAGCGTTGGCGCGGTCTTCGCGCTCTACTTCTGGCTCGCTCTGACGACCCTGCCCCGCACCGGCGAGCAAGCCACCCTGGCCCACGCAGGCCTGTTCATGGGTCTCGTCGTGCTCCTGACGGTCATCCAGATCTTCGGCAATATCCTGCTCGCTCTCGCCGGAAAGCTCACCGGATCCATGAACGGCCGCGTGGATACCGACGAACGCGACCAGTTGATTGAACTCAAGGGCGCCCGCAACGGCTCCCTCGTGCTCGCCGCCGGCGTCTTCTGCTCGCTCTCCGCCGCGCTCGTGACCCCCGGCAACTTCGTCTTCATGCACCTCCTGCTCGGCTTCTGGGTCGCCGCGCAATTGGTCGAAACCGGTACCCAGCTCTATTTCTACCGCAGGGGCTTCTGAAATGGGCAAATCGGACGGCCGGATCACCAACAGAATTCGCGTGCTCCGTTTCGAGCGCGGTGAAATGACTCAGCAGGAACTCGCCGACCGCGCCGGCGTCACCCGCCAGACCATCAACGCCATCGAGGGTGGCAAATACTCGCCCTCGCTCGAAGTCGCCTTCCGCATCGCGCGCATCCTGGACACCCCCATCGACGCCGTCTTCCAGTACGGCGAACCGGAGAAACCGTAAAGCTACTTCGCCGCCTGTTTCCCCGCCGCCACCCGCACCGCCACCCCCTCTTCCAGGCGGTTCAGCGGCCCCATCGCCAGCCGTTCCCCGTCCTCCACCCCTTCCACAATCTCCACCTCCTCCGGAAACCGGTCCCCCACCTTCACGTCCCGCACTTCGATCGTCTGGTCCCCCTTGATCACATATGCCTTGTTCGAGCCCAATACATAATTCAGCGCCCGCGCCGGAATCAACCGGACCGCGTCCGTCCGGTCCGTCTGTAACCGCGCCCGCGCGTACGAACCCGGCTTCAATTCCCCGCGCGCGTTGTCGATCAGCGCCTCCACCACGAACGTTCGCTTCGTCTGGTCCACCGTCGGCGAAATCCGCCAGATCTTGCCCTGAAACGTCCGGTCGTCAAACGCCTCCACCGAGACTTCCGCCGTCTGGCCCGTCTTCACCCACGGCGCCATCCGCTCCGGAATCTCCAGCCGCAGCCGGATCGGATTGATCTTCACCAGCGTGAACAGCGCATTGTTCGCCTGCACGAACTGCCCCGCCGTCACCTGCCGCTCCTTCACCAGCGCATCGAACGGCGCTCGCACCGACGTGTCGCGCAGGCGCTTGCGCTGCAGTTGCAACCCCGCCTTGAATCTCTCCACCTCCTGAATCAGGTTGCGCGTCTGGTTCAGCGTCACGTCGTAAGCCGCCTGCAGCGACTGAAACCGCGCCTGCGTCGAGTCCAGGTCGGCCCGCGCGCCAATGCCCTGGTCCACCAGTTCCCGCGTCCGCTTGAACCGCTGCTCCGCCTCGCGCAGGTCCGCGCTTGCCCGCCGCACGTCGGGCGTCTCCCGGATGTCTTTGACCCGGTCGTCCTCTTTCGACAGCCCCAGCCGTTCCAGAGACTGCCGCAGTTGCGCCTCCTGCTGCGCCACCAGATACCGCTGCTCCTCATCCGAAATCCGCGCCAGCAGATCGCCTTCCCGGACGGCATCACCCAGGTCCGCCTTCACCTCCACCACCGGACCCGCGATCTCCGCCGAAATGATCGCCTCGTCATACGGAAACAGCGTCCCGACCGACTCCACCGTCCGCGCGATCGTCTGGGTTCTCACTTGCGCCGCCCGCACCTCCACCGGCCCCGTCTCGGGCGGCGCTTCCGCCTTGCGGGCGCCTCCACACGAAGCGAGCAATACCAGGGACGAGAGGGCGAAAAGGGCGGTGAATGAAGGTTTCATGCGATTCCGGAACGAGGCCTCCGGCTCGGATTAGCACGTCCGCGAGCCGGAACGATTCATTGAACTGGCGCAGCGACAGGGTCTGGCGTTACAGCGATCTTTCATCCTATCAGGGCAGCAACGGGGCGGTCTGCTCCGCCGTCGTCACCCCAGGCGGCAGTTCCATGATCTTGATGTTCCGGAAATGAATCTCCGCCCCCTCCGATTCCAGGCAAATGTAGCCCTTCTTCTGCGTCGACTGGCTCACCCCGTTCACGAACTTCCCGTTCACCGCCAGCTTCACCACCCCGTCCACCGCCACCACCGTGTACGTGTTCCACTCCCCGCGCGGCAGGCACCGGTTCTCGATCGACTTGCTCCGCGTCCCGCGCGGATTGTCCGGATTCGTCGTCACCCCGCCCACCCCGAACAACTCCCCATGTACATACGCAACCGGCGGCGGTTCCCGCCCCTCGCGCGTGTTCAGTTTCACCCAGTCCAGCTCCAGCATCTGCACCTCCACCCCGTTCGGCAGACGGCTCTTCGGGTTCGGGTTGGCATCGGACCAGATGAACGTCCCCGAGTTGCCCCCCGGCTCCACGTGCATCCACTCGATATGCATGATGAAGTTCTCATACTGCCGGTCCGTCCGCATCACGCCAATCGGATGGCCTTTGCAGATGATCTTGCCGTCCTTCACGCTCCACGTGTCCGGATCCGTATTCACATTGACCCAGCCCGTCAGGTCGCGTCCGTTGAACAAATCCCGGAAGGCCGGCTGGGCCGCCAGCGAACCAGCCAGACAGATCAGAAGAAGAAGTGCTTTTTTCATGGTGTTTCCGTCAGTAAAATCCGGGGGGTCAGCATCCAGCGCAGCACGCAGCGGGGCGCCGCGCCAAAGGAGTGGGTATCGAGGCGCACCAGCGCCCCCTTCTTGAAATCCACCACCAACGCGGGCGAATTCAGCAGGTACACCGTCAGCGCGCTGAACAGCGGCTCGTGGCCCGTCAGCAGGATCTGCGATTCAGCACGATGCCCGCGGATCTCCTGCCACACCGCCTCCGGCGAACCACCCGGCTCCAGCGTCTCGCTCAACAGAATATCCTGCTTGTACCCGCACACCGATGCCGCGATCTCCGCCGTCTCCCGTGCGCGCCGGTACGGGCTCGACAGGATCAGCGATGGCGCCACCCCCGCCGCGTGGGCATGGCCCAGCACCACGCGCAGTTTGCGCGCTCCCTCGCTCGTGATCGCGCGGTCGGCGTCGCGTCCCGTCGGGGCATGATCGGCGGCAATGCCGTGTCGCAGCAGTAGAATCTGCATGATCGGTATTCCCGGCCTCATTGTGTCACACTGAGGTTTCTTCGGGCTATTCAGATGCGAACAGTGGCTTTGCGTGAACACGCCATCACCGGCGCGGCCTGGTGCGCCTGGGGCGCCGCTTCTCTCTCGATGATCTCCATCGCCGCCTCGCAGTCCCTGCTCGCCGCCGCCATTTTTCTCCTCCTCCTCGGCGGCGCCCGCTGGCGCGCCCCGCAATTCGCCTGGCCCCTCGTCGCCTTCATCGCCCTCACTCTCCTCTCCGCCGCCTTTAGCCCCGACCCCGCCGGCGCCTGGCCCCAGATCCGCAAAATGTACGTCCTCCTGACCCTGCCCGTGGTCTTCACCGCCTTCCGCTCCGCCGAGTGGCCCCGCCGCCTCGTCTGGGCCTGGGTCGCCACCGGCGCCGCCGCCGGCGCCTGGGGCCTCGTCCAGTTCTGGCTCAAATGGACCCGCGCCCAGGCCGCCGGCCAGGAATTCTATGTCGCCTACGTCGCCGACCGCATCACCGGCTTCATGAGCCACTGGATGACCTTCAGCAGCCAGATGATGTTCGCCCTCCTCCTCGGAGCCGCCCTCTGGCTCTGGGGCGGCCTCCGTCCCCGCCTCCGCTGGACCGTCGCCGCCGCCCTCGCCGTCGTCGCCCTCGCCCTCGTCCTCGCCATGACCCGCGGCATCTGGATCGCCGCCTTCTGCGGCCTCGTCTACCTCGTCTGGTGCTGGCGCCGCTGGGCCGTCGTCGCCCTCCCTGTTCTCGCCCTCCTCGCCGTCCTCGCCGGCCCCGAAAGCCTTCGCATGCGCGTCGTCTCCCTCGTCCAACCCCGCGGCGAGATGGATTCCAACATGCACCGCGTCGTCAGTTGGCGCACCGGCATGGCTATGGTCCAGGCCCACCCCTGGCTCGGTGCCGGACCCGAACAGGTCCGCCTCTCCTTCGACAAATACGTCCCCGCCGATATCCCCCGCCCCCTCCCCATCGGTTTCTACGGCCACCTCCACAACATCTACCTCCAGTTCGCCGCCGAACGCGGCATCCCCGCCATGCTCGCCATCATCTCCGTGTTTCTCTGGGCCCTCTGGCGCTGGCGCGCCTCCACCACCTGGCTCGCCCGCGGCGGCATCGCCATTATCATTGGCGTCCTCGTCACCGGCCTCTTCGAACACAACCTCGGCGATAGCGAAATCCTCATGATGACCCTCGCCGCCCTCGCCGCCGTCGAATCCGCCCGCCTCCACCAAGATGTCCTCCCTGCGTGACCGTTCCATCATCGTCGCCGGTGGCGCCGGCGGACTCGGCGCTGCTTGCGTCCGCCTTCTCGCCGCCGAGGGCGCCCGCGTCGTCGCCAGCTATCTCCACAACGCCGCCCGCGCCGCTGCCCTCAGTGATCTCGCCACCATCATTCAGGCCGACCTGACCCTCGCCGAAGACCGCGCCCGCCTCCTCGACGCCGCCCCCGCCCTCTACGGCCTCGTCATCTACGCCGGCATGGCCGCCCGCCGCGACGACCTCCTCGAACAGTCCCTCGCCGTCAACTTCACCGGCCCCCTCCGCCTCGCCCGCGAAGCCGCTGCCCAGATCGGAAGAGCGTCGTGTAGGGAAAGAGTGTAGATCTCGGTGGT
>ERZ761609.715-NODE-715-length-35881-cov-22.198599_pt1 | contig 35881 bp, 28 predicted proteins | sample MGYA00511163_ERZ761609 | MGnify/ENA primary metagenome ERZ761609 (study PRJEB28899, sample SAMN02445070) | bioreactor sludge metagenome | biome: EBPR sludge | place: Australia: Brisbane, Thorneside Wastewater Treatment Plant | collected 2011-12-16 ...
TTTAAAAAAAGTGGTCATTTCATCTTTATTGAGGAGCCTAAGAAGTTTACCCACGTGGTAAGCAAGTTTATAGACAGGGATTGAGTAGTGGAGGCTGAATGCGTTGTAAACGCATGGTGATTGATTGAATGATTTCGGGTTGAGCACGCGTTATAAACGCGCGCTATATACAAGGGAGTGCTGATGCCGTGCCACTTCGCGCCAGCCAGCAGGCAATGGAAAACTTACCAAATGCTACTCTTAAGGAGTTTAAAAAAAGTGGACATTTCATCTTTATTGAGGAGCCTAAGAAGTTTACCCACGTGGTAAGCAAGTTTATAGACAGGGATTGAGTAGTGGAGGCTGAATGCGTTGTAAACGCATGGTGATTGATTGAATGATTTCGGGTTGAGCACGCGTTATAAACGCGCGCTATATACAATAGAGTTAGGGCAAAATAAAAACAGGACAAACGGAAGGAATTCCAATTTGTCCTGTCAAGTCGGGGCGGCAGGATTCGAACCTGCGGCCCTCCCGACCAGAGGTCGGGATACGCTACGGTTTTGTTTCGATCCACTGCCTAACCTTTGCAGGATTTTTCCAAGCTTTCAGTTTTCTTTCCAATTGTACAGCCTCAGCTCTGGAGTTAAATTGTTTGAAGAACAAAAGTCTCCAGGGACCCCTGTTTTTAGTGGCTAAGTTTTGATTTGAATTGTGTCTATGTAAACGGTCATCGATATCATTGGTTTGTCCAATGTAGAGTTTCTTGGTTGTTTCAGACTCGATGATGTAGGTGTAAAACATAGCACAAAAAAAGCCTCTTCGATATGAAGAGGCTCAATAAATGTCGGGGCGGCAGGATTCGAACCTGCGGCCCCCTGGTCCCAAACCAGGTACGCTACCGGACTGCGCCACGCCCCGAAACTTCTTTGTCTTTGTTTTGACTGGGGACTTACACCCAGTTGATTTTGTGATCCGGCAGGGACTCGAACCCCGAACCGTCAGCTTAGAAGGCTGATGCTCTATCCAGTTGAGCTACCGGACCCTGACTTCGCTTTCCTCCCGCATTCTGACACTATAGCTTCGTCAGACTCCGCCTGATAAAGTCTAATTCAGAATGGTGGTTTTCCGTGCTCAGTTTCTGGAAAGTGCCGCTTTACAAAAGCTTTTCCAGAACCACGTTTAAAATATTTCTCAAGTAAAATATTTCTCAAGTTCCCTCGCCTTTTCCGCTGTTTTTACAGCCAGAAAAAAAACCAGGTCATAAGGAGCATGGTGTTTAGTAGACTGATTCAACCCTCTATTGTGCGACTCAAGCCTTTCATCTACATTTCTCGTCATCCCCACATAAATGAAAGGATGATGAATGCTTTTTATAACATATACAAACCACATCTTCAAGAACGTTTCAATTGATCTAAAATCAATCTTACTGCCTGCTTTGCCATTTTCAACCCACGCTGGCTAGCCAAACGAAGCTATAGCGCAGGTAAGTGCGCTGCAAGCAAAGTTTGGCGGAGAGGGGGGGATTCGAACCCCCGGTACAGTTTAACCCGTACGACAGTTTAGCAAACTGTTGGTTTCAGCCACTCACCCACCTCTCCAAAATGAATTGAAGGCAGACTTTAGCACAACTCTCTTCCAAATCAGCCCGTTTGGCCTTTTCCTGAAAAGAGCTGCAAATATATCCCATCATTTTGTTGAATGAGAGGATTATGCCTTTTTTTTTTACTTTTTAAAGGGATTGCATGAGGGAGCTACCTTTTAATGTTCCGCCTCGCTGCTTTATTGAATTTCTCGGCTTTGTATTTATTGTATAGAGCGTCTCGTATTGAGCACGCGTTTATAACGTTTGCTATATTCATTCCCCCAATCAGGATCAACGAAGTTAATCCTCTTCACATCGAAGAGGCTCCATTTCTTTGTTGGAGAAGAACTCCAACAAAGGCTTAGGAACTCCAACAAAGCCTAGAGTACGATTAAAAAGGAAACTGCTCGTCTGCCGGCAAATAGAATGGTTTTCGATTTGTCCTGTTTTCATTTTACATAACTTCGCCCTATGGGTAAATCGAAGCATTTAGATCGTCCGCAATTTCTTGGTGAAGAGATTGCCAACAGCATTAGTCATGGTATTGGTTTTCTTGCAGCCGTAGCCGTAACGCCCATTCTTATTATCAAAGCAATTCCTTCAGGCTCTGCAGCGGTGGTCGGTGTGAGTGTCTTTGGCGCCACCATGATGATATTGTACATGGCATCGACCTTATATCATGCTTTTCCTGAAAGCAGAACCAAACGTATCTTTCGGATTTTTGATCACGGGGCCATCTTTCTTTTGATAGCGGGGACGTATACCCCCTTTACACTTACTGTACTATATGGCGCCTGGGGATGGACATTATTTGGAATTGTATGGGGGCTTGCCGCTGGTGGCGTGGTGCTGAAATCTGTTCAGAACGTAAAAACCAGCAAACTGTCTATCGCGCTATATCTGGGAATGGGATGGCTCGCCATATTGGCTGCGCAACCCTTATATCAGAGTCTGCCTTTCTGGGGTTTATTTTGGTTGATTGCAGGGGGTGTGATGTATTCAGCAGGGGTTCTCTTCTTTGCCTACGATCACCGTATTCGCTACAGTCATTTCATTTGGCATTTGTTTGTACTTTCAGGAACCGCCTGTCATGTAGCATCTGTGTTTTATGTTTTATAATAATTGGAACCCTGCTACTGATTAAGAAAAAACCTCTTTTGTGTTCAGGGTAATTGTACGGCATCCAATCTGAAAGTAAAACAAATTACTTCCATAAATAAAATGTCTCCATAATTTGAGGGCTTAATCATTTACCCCAAAAAAGGATTGAGCTCATTCTCAAAGTAGGCTAAATGTTTTCCGGAGGGGTTGTCAGTTTCAGCGCAATAATAAATGCGCTGATAGTATTTTACAATGATCAACTTTAAGGCTGGATCTACCTTAGCGGTAACCTGAGCACCCAGCTCATAGATATTGTCGGTATTTGTGTGGTAACTCATAATAAAAATCGGGAACAAACCATAAAACGAATATTTTAAATTGGATAAGAAGCATCTAAAGCTTACGCTAAAGATGCTTTCCCAACACAGATCATGTACAGTATTTCTATAACAACCTGAATAGAAGTAAAATAACAGAAAGATGAGATGATAACTGTCATAGGTAGCTGTGAACAATATCATTGTAATTCGTATCAATTAATGGCTTCTTGTAGGTGGCCATTAAATCGGCTTTAGCAAATATTTAATAAGATACTCATAAACATTAAAGATTTACTCCCTCATGAAAAAGCCATTCAAATGATACAACCATGACGGAGTGATTTTGGCGTCTATGAATGGAGCGCGCAGATAGAATGTAAACCATCATGGTTCATCTGCAACACACTTATCAGGTAAGAGAAACAACTTTATACCACAGAAAATAAGTTTCATATAAATTATAAAGATTATGTCAGCTACAACTGTTAAAACAACCATGAAAGGCCTTGTCTATAATGGTCCAGGCAAGATCGAATGGAAAGAGGTACCGAAGCCCGGTATTGATAAACCAACGGATGCCCTCGTTAAAATTATTAAAACAACCATCTGCGGAACAGATTTAGGTATTTTACATGGCAAGACCCCCTCTGTAAAACCTGGAACTACACTGGGACACGAAGGTATCGGTGTGATTGAAGAAGTAGGCACTTCAGTGAGGAAATTTAAGAAGGGTGATCATGTCATCATTTCTTGTATCACTGCAGACGGTTCTTGTGAGTATTGCAAAAAACAATTGTATTCACACTGTGAAGATGGTGGCTGGATATTGGGCCATCTCATTAACGGTACGCAGGCGGAATATGTACGCATACCTCATGCTGACAACAGCCTGCATGCGGTTCCCAAAGGTATGGATCAGGAAGCCCTGGTCATGTTAAGTGATATTCTACCGACCGGTCATGAGATCGGTGTGATCAACGGCCGTGTAAAACCAGGTGATACGATTGCCATTGTAGGTGCCGGACCCATTGGAATGTCTGCCCTACTTACTGCGCAATTTTATTCCCCGGCAAAAATCTATATGATTGATTTGGATGAAAACCGTTTAAAGCTGGCTAAGAAATTGGGGGCTACCCATACCATTAACTCAGGCGAGGAAGATGCGGTCAAAAAGATCATGTCAGAAACTAAAGACGGTGTGGATGTGGCCATGGAAGCCGTAGGTATTCCTGCTACGTTCGACATCTGTCAGCATATCGTTCGTCCGGGTGGGCATGTTGCCAATATTGGAGTATTCGGTCATAGTGTAGACCTGCAAATTCAGGACTTATGGATTCGAAATATTACCATCACTACGGGGCTTGTCAATACTAACACTACGCCTATGCTGCTGAAAACGGTGGAGTCCGGAAAAATCAAACCCGAAGAATTAATCACTCACCGTTTTAAGTTGGACGAAATACTAAAGGCCTATGAAGTGTTTGGCAATGCTTCCAAAGAAAAGGCTATGAAAGTGATATTGACAAACTAAATCAAATAACACAATGAGGCTGACTTAAAAGTGGTACGTTTTGTTGATCCGTCAGTTGGCGGAGAGACATCCCTAAATTGTAAATTTAAACTATGGAGATTCTTAGCTTTCGCTCAGAAAAACGACATTCTTTAACTTTTGAGTCAGCCTTATTAAACAAATAAGAACTTGAAAATTCAATTAAATACAGATAAAAATATTACAGGAGACGAAAGACTCCAAAGCTACCTGAGTTCCTTAATAGAGAATGAGCTTTCCCGTTTCAGCGATCATATTACAAGAATTGAGGTTTATCTGGCAGATGAAAATGGTCAGAAAAAAGGTGCGAATGACAAACGTTGTACGCTTGAGGTCCGACTTGAGGGCAGGCAACCCCTTGCCGTTACCAGCCACGCAAATTCCGTAGAGAAAGCCGTGAACGATGCACTCGATAAATTAAGAGCGTCAATAGAAACAATATACAATCGGGTAAAGGATCATTAAATAATATCCACGAAAGAATCTCTTTAGGTTTATGTGAGTATTGTCTTCAAAAAGGATTCACTTTTTGAACAGGTTGAAATAATGAGCCGCAGCCTGGTGCTTATTTACACGAATACTTCAGCCCAGGGATGTTGATTTAATTGGCAGGGTTGTTTTGCGTTGTAATATCTGACAGCCCTGGTAAAATCCTTGATCTTATTGACTCTAAGCTTTTCTTCAGCTATGAATTCAACGGCTTCACTATCGTCCTGAAAATATTTAAGGTTACTTTTTCTACTGTCTGTAAACATCTCAGTTGTGGAGTCTCCCTGCACAAAATAAGTTTGACGAATAATGGCCGTAAAATCCCTGTCATTGCCTGCTCCGGGGACACCATAACTGGGTTGTCTCATAATTGAATAATATTGACAGTAAACATGTATCGCACCATCTTCTATTACTTCAAAAAAAGCATTTCTATCAGTCACACCCTCAAGGTGCAGCGTGTTGACAAATTTCCGATCTCCTACCGCAATGGATTTTATTTTAAACTTATCTAAAACGCGGGTTCCGTATCCGCTCGGCACTTCAATATCTCCGGAGAGAAGATTCATATTCAATTGTTTCCCTTTATACTTAACCCCATCGTATAGGTAGATATCAGCCTCCACCCAATCATGAAAGAGGTAGTATTCACCTTTTATTTCAGGCGCTGGTCTCTCATAGTTGAACTGTGTTGAGAATTCACCCCAACCGATTTCTTCCACATAATCATCGACTGTTTGCGCATATACTGTGGTACAGCAAATTACAAGTGCAATATGAATTATCCGTTTTCTCATTATACCCTTCTGTTGGCCTGGCTGGGCAAAAAGTATCTCCTTTGAAAGGTAAGAATGAAGGCTTTAAATAACAAAGTCAAACTTGGTCAGGGATTATACCATTATTGAATGATAACCTGAAAAAACATTATAGAGCAATAAGCTGAAGAATGCGTATCTTTAGTAACTGCGTAAGGCAGATGAGAATGAAAGTACTATTAGCCATTATTACTTTATTTAGTTCTGGTTTGGTTAATGGTCAATCCAATTCCGACTTGTACCAGGTATCACACTCCAATATCTCTACCCAAACAACATCTGGTAAACTGAACCTTATTGACACAAAGGAAGTTACATTTATGATTAGTATAACGGTAACCCATATAAGAAATACAAAAGGAGTGATTCGTTTTAAATTTTATGATGATGCGACACCCTTTCCAGATGATTTGGGTTTTTTAAGGGTGGTGATTCCGAAAACGGAAATGACTGGTGATTCCCTGAGTGTGACTTATAGTGGATTTACTTCTAAAAACATGGCCATTGCGCTGCTGGATGATGAGAATGACAATTGGAAACTGGATATGGGGTGGTTTTTACCGAAAGAGGGACATGCTTTTTCCGACTATTACCACTCGGCCCTTCGCAAGCCTGTGTACGAAGATTTTAGCTTTGTACTCAAGGGCGACAAGAAGATAAAAATGAGAATGAAATACTATTAATGATTGCGATATGAATATTTTAAGAAGTTGGCGGGAACAAAAGATCATGTTAAAAAGGCGGTTTGCCATACTCACAGATGAGGATTTTAACTTTGAAACAGGAGAAAAAGAAACCATGCTGAACAAGCTTGGTATAAAACTCAACAAATCCAGACTGGAATTGGATCTCTTGTTTGCAGAACTGCAACAGTATTAACCAGACCCCCACACAATAAACTCACCCAATTTCCCGGGTAGTAAAAAAAAAGAGGTTTTTTAAAAGCGTCCAATCGGGCACTTTTAAAAAACCTCTTTAAGAGATGGAGGAATTTTTAGCTAACTAATTCTACGTTAACTGCATTCATTCCTTTTTTTCCACGTTCAACATCAAATTTTACTTTATCGTTTTCTCTGATCTCGTCTATCAAACCAGACTCATGTACGAAAATGTCTTCGCTTGAATCCGTTGGCTTAATGAATCCAAATCCTTTTGTGTTGTTGAAAAATTTTACTGTTCCTTCTTGCATTTTGATTGTTATTTATTGGTTATTGTTTTTGTTCTTTACTTAGTTAATTGATGAAAGTGTAGGCTTTTCCTCCTTTGCCTGCTCTTCCTGTTCTTCCTATTCTATGTATGTAGCTGTCGAAATCACGGGGAGGCTGAAAGTTAATTACGTGCGTCACCTCAGAAATATCGAGGCCTCTTGCTGCCACATCCGTAGCAATCAAAGCCTGGATTTTACCCAGCTTAAAATCATTTAACGCTTTCAATCTGTAGTTCTGAGATTTATTGCCATGAATTTCATCCACCCGGATGCCTGCATGTTGCAAATTCTTTCTCACCTGGCTTACGCCTCTTTTGGTTTCTGCAAACACGATTACTTTATGAAAAGCCTCATCGCGAAACATGTTGACCAGAATATCCAACTTCTTCTCTCCTGCCTTTACGGTTACTATCTCCTGATCGATATGATCGCCAGTGACATTACCGGAAGTTACCCGTACTTCTACAGGGTTGTTGAGTAGTGATTGGATCAATTTCCGCTGACTGCTCTCCTCTGTGGCTGAGAATAAAACGGTTTGTTTTCTATTGGTCATTCCCGCCAGCATCGTTTTGATGTCGCGCAAAAAACCCATGTCCAGAAGGCGATCAAACTCATCTAAAATCAGTGTTTTAAAATCCCTGAAGTGCAGCGCATTTTGACGCGCTAAATCGATGAGACGCCCTGGTGTACCAATCACAAAGTGACTTGGTCTTTTTAACCTGGATATATCCCTTCCCACACTGGTACCACCAATAAAACAGGCGCTCGAAATATTGAGGCCTTTGGCAATACTCTTTAATTCTTCTTCTACCTGTACGGCCAATTCTCTTGTTGGCACAACTACCAATACCTGAAAAGAGGCGGGCTTACCTAATAAGTTATTAATAATGGGAACCAAAAAGGCAGCGGTTTTACCCGTTCCAGTCTGTGCGATTCCCATCACATCATTCCCTTCCAACACGGGTTGAATGGAATGTTCCTGTATTTCAGTTAAGAAAGTATATCCTTTGCTGAGCAGGTTGGCTTTGATGCGTGCATCCACGGCCAGATCCTGAATTTTAAATGAAGGGTGAAAAGTTGCTTCCGCCAGAGGGGTTGCTTTTTTTACAAATAAACGCGGATCGATTGTGCTTACAGCGGGTCCTTTACGTCTATTGGATTGTTTTCTGTGATTTGAGTTTTGATTTGGGCCTGAGTTAGTCCTTGGTCTTCTTTTTTGTCTTAAACTGTTCATTTTGTTTGTTAAAAAATACGCTGTGCCTCAGCTGATCATCATGTTAAAGTGCTAATCAGTAATGAGTTGGATAAATAATATCCAGGCACATTTAATCTTCAGCAAACAAAAATTGGGAGTAGAAATAACTTTCCTCAAGGGGCCTTATTTGACTAAACAGAATGATTTCTGCTAAAAACTTATGCAAAGATAATACAGATTTTTGCAATTGCCTAATTTGCAGCACTTCATGGGCGATTGGAGATGGTAATAAAAGTAATTCTGCCATAAAAACTAAATTCCATACGGTCTTATGCTAACTTGGGGCTTTCTTAAATTAAGGTATACATGGCTGAATATATGATTCTCGTTTGGATTGGTGGCGCAATAATTGGCTTATGGCTCTTTTTCTATGTGCTACCCCTCAATCTCTGGATTACAGCCCTGTTTTCTGGGGTGCACGTCAATCTCTTGAACCTCGTATTTATGCGCGTGCGTAAGGTGCCTCCCGGACTAATCGTACGATCGCTCATCCTGGCTACTAAAGCAGGTATTAAAGGCATTAGCGCAAGTCAATTAGAAACCCATTATCTCGCCAAAGGCAATCTTACCAATGTCATTAAAGCTTTGGTTGTTGCTGACAAAGCCAATTTAAAGTTGGATTACCAGCAAGCCACCGCCATTGACCTTGCTGGCAGGGATGTATTGAGGGCGGTGCAATTATCGGTATCTCCTTATATGATTATCGTGCCTGCCATTACTGGTATATCAATAGAAGGTATTCAGTTGATTACTGAAGCCAGAGTGACCGTTCGTGCCAACATTCAGCAATTGGTAGGAGGTGCCGGAGAAGAAACCATTAAAGCCCGTGTTGGGCAAGGCATTATCTCTACCATTGGACAGTCCAGCTACATGCAAGTGCTGGAGAATCCAGATCGCATATCCAAATCCGTACTTGACAACGGTTTGGATGCAGGCACTGCGTTTACCATTCTGTCGATCGATATTGCTGACATTAATATAGGTCGCAATATTGGCGCAATCCTTCAGATGGATCAGGCCAATGCCGATCTAAACGTAGCCAAAGCCAAAGCAGAAGAAAGAAGGGCCATGGCAGTGGCGACAGAACAAGAGATGATTGCCCGTGTGCAGGAAGCCAAGGCCAATGTGATCATTGAAGAAGCCAAAATCCCTATGGCACTGGCAGGAGCATTCAGGTCGGGAAAATTGATGGGTAATAGAAAATTGCCATAGGATAAAACATCAAATACTATTGCACAGGCATCTGCCTGTCGCACAACTTCGTATTTATATTCACAACCTATTTCCCTATAATTGCGTCAAAAGGAATAAATGACCTGGTTTCGCGATTTTGGACTGTTTGAAGTAGTAATCTCATTCCTTTTTCTGGGGTTCTACATTGCCTACCTCATCAAGGTAATACGAATTGCAAAAGCACTGAATACGCCTTATGGCAATGTGTTTTACAAGCTTATTCTTCGGTCGGTCGCTTTTGCCCTTATTCTCATTGCTTTTCTCGGCCCCTCATTTGGCGACTCACGCAAAGAGGTAAAATCAGTAGGCAAGGACATTATGATTTGTGTCGATTTGTCCAAGTCCATGGACGCCTTCGATATACAGCCTACCCGTCTGGAGAAAGTGAAGTTTGAAATGAAGCGGATTGTGGATGCTTTCAGTTCTGATAGAATCGGCATCATTATATTCTCCTCGGAAGCTTTTATGCAAAGTCCACTCACCTACGACCAAAATGCCCTCAATCTTTTTATCGAAACCATGAATACAGGGCTTGTGCCATCATCAGGGACGGATTTCGGGCCACCCCTGAGAATGGCGTTAACGAAACTGAGCGACCAGGAAGGGCCCAGTTCGCAGCAAAAATCCAAGGTAATTGTGTTGATAAGCGATGGTGAAGATTTTGGAGAAGAAACTGATGAAAGTATAAAGCAGGTGCAGGATAATGACATCAAACTCTTTACGTTGGGTGTAGGCACCGACAAGGGAAGTCAGTTATATGCCGGAAGTGGCTTTAAAACGGATAACCAGGGAAACACCGTAGTTACGCGCCTGGATTCCAGATCGTTGCAATCCCTGGCCAATAAAACCGGAGGCCAATATTTTGAGATCAATGAAACTAAAAATGATGTATCGCGATTAATAAATACAATAAGCAGAATTGAGGGCGAATTGAGGGATACACGCTTTGTGGATGTAAGTGCCAACCGCTACTACTATTTCCTTCTAATTGCACTATTTTTGCTTGTAATCGATGTGTTAATTAATGTAAAGACGGTGAAAATATGAAGTTTGGATTTCTTGTGGCTGTACTTCTCTTCGTCTCCGACATTGACAATATTGCGTTGATCAACAGTCTCAAATCGGAAGCAAAAAAAGCCTACCTCTCCGGAGATTATAAAACAGCTGCCAAAAAGTACCACATGCTGGTCGATTCTCTTAATGTAACAGAGGATGAAGTAATGATGAATCTGGCCAATGCACTCTTTCATCAAAATGACACCACCCAAGCACTGAACCAATACAGGGCACTCGCTCAAAGTGAGTCGGCTAAGATGAGGTCTTTATCCAATCTGCAGATGGGTGTACTCACCAATCGAAGTGGAAAATACGAGGAAGCACTTGGCTATTTCAAACAGTCGCTGAAAGCAGATCCGTCCAATGAAGAGGCGCGCTACAACTATGAGATGGTAAAGAAAAAGCTGGAGGAGCAGAAAAAACAGGAAGAGCAAAACAAAGACAATAAGGACCAGAAGAAAGACGATCAGCAAAAGAAGGACGATCAGAAAAAAGAAGACAAGGAAAACAAGGATCAAAAGCAAGATCAAAAAGATAAACAAGATCAGGAGAAAAAGGATAAGCAAGAACAGCAGGAAAAAGAAGATCAGGAAAAGAAAGAGAAAGAGCAGAACGAGCAACAAAAAGAGCAGGAAGAAAATAAAGAGAACGAAGAGAAGAAAGACATTCCCCCTTCTGTTAAGGACAAGCTAAAAGAAATGGAGATGAGTGAAGAGAAGGCTAAAATGATATTGGAGGCCATGAAAAATCAGGAAATCCAATACTTGCAGCAGAATAAGCGCAAAGCCACAAAGCCTAAGGATAAGGGAAAGCCGGACTGGTGATGGATGTAGATAGTCTATAGTCCATAGTCTTGAGTCCATAGTAGGGCCAGAGACTAAAGACTAAAGACTAAAGACTAAAGACTCAGGACTATGGACTATGGACTCAAGACTAAGTACTAAAACAACCAATTGATGAAAGAAGTATATATCGTATCCGCAGTTAGAACGCCCATAGGAAGTTTCGGTGGAAGTTTCGCAAGCTTATCTGCCATTCAACTTGGGGCTGCAGCCGTGAAAGGTGCAATGGACAGAATTCAACTTGATGCCAAAGCGGTTCAGGAAGTGTATATGGGCAATGTGATCTCTGCGGGTTTAGGCCAGGCACCTGCTACTCAGGTGGCAGTTGCTGCCGGACTGGGATATAATATACCCTGCACACAAGTCAACAAAGTATGTGCTTCAGGAATGAAAGCCATCATGGTGGGAGCGCAGTCCATCATGCTGGGACACAACGATGTGGTTGTGGCGGGAGGTATGGAAAGTATGAGCAACGTTCCTTTCTACCTGCCCAAGGCACGGTTTGGATACAAATTCGGTAACGGAGAGTTAATCGATGGATTATCCTTTGATGGACTCAATGACGTATATAATCAATGCGCCATGGGCGTATGTTCAGACAATACCGCTAAGGAGATGAACATTTCGCGTGAAGCGCAAGACGAATACGCAATTAATTCTTACAAAAGAACTGCTGCCGCCTGGGCTGCCGGCAAATTCAAAGATGAAGTGGTGCCCGTAGAAATTAAAGGAAGGAAAGGCGACATTACTTTGATGGCCGAAGACGAAGAATACAAAAATGTATTTTTTGACAAGATCCCCTCCTTGCGACCCGCCTTTGGCAAAGAGGGCACTGCCACAGCTGCCAATGCGTCTACATTAAATGATGGTGCAGCTGCTGTCATTTTGATGAGTAAGGAAAAAGCAACTGAATTGGGCTTGAAGCCCATTGCAAAAATATTAGGCTTTGCTGATGCGGCTCAAGACCCGATGTGGTTCACTACCGCCCCTTCTTTGGCGATACCCAAGGCCATGAAAATGGCGGGTGTGGACAAAAAAGATGTTGGGTATTACGAAATCAACGAAGCGTTTTCCGCTGTTGCTTTGGCCAACAATAAAAACCTTGAGTTAGATATTGATAGGGTAAACGTAAATGGTGGCGCTGTAGCCATGGGTCATCCGTTGGGTGCATCTGGCGCACGCATTACAGTTACCCTTGCCAACGTGCTGAAACAAAATAAGTCAGGCATTGGTGTGGCTGGTATATGCAACGGAGGTGGTGGTGCTTCGGCTATTGTAATTGAAAATTTATCTTAGTTCCGCTGCCGGCACACGGTTTGCGGACAACATCATCGCTGGTCGTTCGTTGTGAATCAGTAGCTTTGCGATATGATGCTTAGGGCTTTTGCCATTGTATTTTTGTTTTTTAATCTCTCTGCTTCCGCACAACGGATAGTGAGAAAGTATCATGATGCCAGTCGACAGCAACTGAGTGAAGAGTATACCGTATCCTCATCAGATAATGAAACATTGGATGGTAGTTACAAAAGGTACTATCCCAACGGTAACCTGGAGATGGAAGGCAGTTACGCCAACGGCTACCGGTCAGGATTATTCAGAGAATACAACGAGGATGGAATTCTCACCCGCAAAATCAGCTACCTCAATGGAAAAAGGCATGGCTCTGTTGAAGTGTATGATGACAATGGAATACCCATACAACGCGCATTTTACCAAAACAATCTGCTGGTAGACAGCATTCGGTCTTTTTTCGCGACCGGTGCCCTTAAAAGTGAATCCTTCTTTGTAAAGGGCAAGCCCGATGGGATGCTCAGGGAATTTTATCCCTCAGGTAAAATCCGAAAAGAAATCATTTACAAGAATAAAAAACCCAACGGGCTCACTACTACCTATTACGAAAGTGGAGGAAAGGAAACGGAGGCCAATTTCAAAGACGGTGTGTTAACGGATTTTTACAAAACCTATTATCCCAATGGGCAACTGGAAACTATTTCTACATTGAATCCGGGAGAGAAGACAGGCAACTTCAAAAATTATGATGAAGAGGGACACCTTTTATTGGATGCCAATTTTCTGGAAAGCAAACTGCATGGCAATAACATTGCTTACTACCCTGACGGTAGCATACGGCATAACTTTCAGTTTAAGGAGGGCAATAAGGTGGGGCTAAACATTGCCTATTACCCCAATGGTAAGATTAAAACCCGTGAGCAAGTAGCGCTGAACGGACAATCCATGACCATGGATGAATTCAACGAAGAAGGATTACAACGCGCTCGAAAAACATTTAAAAAAGAGAAGCCAGAGGGTGTTTGGGTTTATTATGCAGCCGATGGTAAAACGCCAACGCGAAAGGAAACCTATGAAAACGGGAAACTGCATGGTATAAAGACCACCTATTATCCTTCCGGCAAAAAGTGGCTGGAGGAAACCTATCAATTCAATCTGATTACAGGGCCCGTCAGAAGTTATTACGAAAATGGCAAAGTACAATGGCAATGCGATTACAGGGCCGGGCGCCAACATGGTATTTATACCAGTTTTTATGACAGTGGTATGATCAAGGAACAGGGAGAATACATTGCCGACAAGAAGCACAAAGAGTGGGTTGAATACGATGAACAAGGTAAAGTGATCAAGACCTACATCTTTAAGGCAGGGCTCCTGGTAGAAGAAAAATAATTTCAAAATAGTTATTCAAGGAATGATGGTCATTGGGTGTTCCCCCTCCCATTTCTTATTTTGCAAAACAATGATCAGACCATGAAGGCAATCAAGGAGACTCGATTCAAGTTTAAAAATCAAACAGGTTTTTACAGTGGCAAGGTGAGGGATGTCTATTTTTTTGGAGATAAGATGGCCATGGTGGCCACCGACCGGATTTCAGCATTCGATGTTATCCTTCCTGAAGCCATCCCAGACAAGGGTCGTGTACTCAACCAAATTGCAGCATACAATCTTGAAGCCACCAAAGATTTGGTTCCCAATTGGGTACTTTCTACTCCGGATCCCAATGTAACGGTGGGTTTCAAGTGCGAAACGTTTCCTGTGGAGATGGTGATCAGAGGATACCTGGCGGGGCACGCCTGGAGAGAATACCGCGAGGGAAAACGAATACTGTGTGGTGTCTCTATGCCCGAAGAATTAAAAGAAAACGACAAACTTCCACAGCCCATCATTACCCCTACCACCAAGGCCAAGGTGGGACATGATGAAGATATTTCCAGAGAAGAAATTCTGAGCAAGGGATTGGTAAAAGAAAGCGAGTATGCAAAACTGGAAGAATACACCAGAGCATTATTTGAACGAGGAACGGCTCTGGCCGAAAAGCGAGGATTGATACTGGTGGACACCAAATATGAATTTGGCAAACACAACGGATCCATTTATTTAATTGATGAAATCCATACCCCCGATTCTTCGCGTTATTTTTATCAGGAGGGATATGAAAAAAGACAGGCAGAGGGACAACCTCAAAAACAACTCTCTAAGGAGTTTGTGAGACAATGGTTGATTGAGAATGGATTTCAGGGAAAGGAAGGCCAACAGGTACCCGAAATGACCGCGGAGATTGTAAAATCAATTTCAGATCGGTATAAGGAATTATATCAACAGATGACAGGGAAAATGCTTGATGCGATCAATTATGACGCTCTTTTGGATCGGATTGAGCAGAGCATCATTAATTCCATAAAATAACTTATTTTTAGGATTGAATTTCAAATTATGAAGTACACGATAGATAAACAAGAGAAGTACAGCCTGTTGAGCCTCCATGAAGAGAAAATGGATTCCAACATTGCTCCTGATTTAAAATCACAGATGATCACCCTGCATGCTGAAGGGGTGAAAAACATAATTCTGGATCTGACAGAAGTAAAGTATACGGACTCATCCGGTTTGAGCGCACTGCTTGTAGGCAACCGGATTTTTCAGGAAGATGGCGGTATCTTTGTATTGGCTAAATTATCGGAGCATACCTTAAAGCTGATTAAAATTTCTCAGCTGGACAGCGTTCTTCACATTCTCCCCACTGTAGAAGAGGCCATTGATACGGTCTTTATGCACGAGATCGAAAATGACATGAAGGACGGAGATTCCTAAAGTTGACCACAACCGAAATATCCCAGAGGCTTCGCATTTGCCTGGAAAGAGATTCTTCGCTACCGCTCAGAGAGATTCTTCGCTACCGCTCAGAGAGATTCTTCGCTACCGCTCAGAAAGACGCTTCACTATCGATCAGGAAGAGATTCTTCGCTATCGCTCAGAAAGACGCTTCGCTATCGCCTGGAAAGGGATTCTGCGCTATTGCTCAAAGAGATTCTTCGCTATCGCTCAGAGAGATTCTTCGCTATCGCTCAGAAAGACGCTTCGCTATCGATCAGGAAGAGATTCTTCGCTACCGCTCAGAAACGCGCAATTCATTAACTTTTGAGACAGCCTTTTATTGTTAGCTAACAAAAGTGTCATTTCAACTTACCATACTCGGATCAAGCGGTGCGTTGCCCGCTTACGGAAGGTTCCCTTCCTCACAGTATCTCAATATTAAAAAACAGCATATTCTAATCGATTGTGGTGAGGGCATTCAAACTCAACTAAAGCGTTTCTCTATCCCAACTCATAAAATAGATAAGATTTTCATCAGCCATTTACATGGCGATCATTATCTGGGACTTATGGGTTTGCTGTTTAGCATGCATTTGAATCGCAGGACCAACGACCTTCACTTGTACAGCCAACCCGGGTTGGATCAAATCATTACCCTTCAGTTAAAATATTCAAAGTCCGTTCTTAACTATAAATTAATCTTCCATCCGATCCCGGAAGGAAATTCGGTTTGTTTGTATGAAGACAAATCCCTTACCGTTGACACGATACCCTTAAAGCACAAAGTGCCATGTACTGGTTTTTTATTTCGGGAAAAAGAAAAACCCAGGAGAATAGACAAAGACAAGCTGCCTAAAAATATACTGTTGGAGCATATAGCACAACTCAAATCAGGCAAAGACGTTTTTAATGAAGAGGGTGATCTACTTTACAAGAACACAGAGTATACACTCCCTCCCCGCCCGTCTCACTCTTTTGCCTACTGCTCCGATACTGCTTATGATGAAAATATTGTAGCTCAAATAAAAGGAGTTGATCTTTTGTATCACGAAGCTACTTTTATGCAAGAGCACATGGACAAGGCTGTGATGACCTTACACAGTACCACTTTACAAGCGGCCAAAATTGCCAGCCTGGCCAAAGTAAAATGTTTGCTGATTGGCCATTATTCTGCCAGATACAAGGAACTCGATGCTTTACAGCTTGAAGCTGCTACCGTATTCCAAAATACAAAACTTGCAATTGAAGGAGAAACCATAGATCTTGAAAAGCTATGAGTCCCGAACTGACCCGCAAGAAGAACAACATCTTCATTCTGCTCAGCGGAATTTTCATTACCAATGCTTTAATTGCCGAAATGATTGGTGTGAAAATATTTTCATTTGAAAATACACTTGGTTTTCCTCCGGCCCAAATTAATATCCTGGGGTTTATCATGGATTTCAATCTCACAACCGGTGTAGTCATATGGCCTGTGGTCTTTGTTACCTCTGATCTTATCAACGAATACTTTGGCAAGCCGGGAGTAAAGCGAATCAGTTATCTGACTGCGGGGTTAATCGCCTATTCATTTATTGTTCTGTTTTTTTCCATGAATTTATCACCGGCCAGCTGGTGGATGGATGCCAACAGTACCGATGCAGATGGGAATTATTTCAATATTGATTTTGCATTTAACAAAATATTTGGACAGAGTCAGCGGATTATTATCGGTTCACTTACTGCATTTTTAATCGGGCAACTGGTGGATGTGTACATATTTCAAAAGTTGCGGAAAATTACGGGCACCAAAAAACTTTGGTTAAGGGCAACCGGATCTACACTGGTGTCGCAACTGGTGGACAGCTTTGTCGTGTTGTTTATTGCATTCACAGGCATATTCAGCATATCCCAAATCATTGCCATCGGGATCACGAATTACATTTACAAGTTTATCGTGGCCATTGCACTCACTCCACTCATTTATGCTGGTCATTATAGTATCAATAAATACCTGGGAAGAGAACACGCCCAGAGGATATCAGATGAAGCCAGTCATAAAAGTCAATCATTTTTTTAGCCGACTCCAGTTATCCAATATGATACCCGTTGCCACAGCTGCATTGAGAGATTCAGCGCCCGTCACTCCAGGTATCGTTATTTTATGAGTAACCAAGGATTGAATTTCAGGTGAAATTCCTTTGGCTTCATTTCCAATTACAATGACCCCTCTTTTTTCAAAGTGTTTTGAATGCACATCCTCACCTTCCATTAAAGCGCCATACACAGCTGCCTCCCATTGAGGAATCAAATCCATCAGATTGGCATAAGCAATTTGTACTCTTGTGAAAGACCCCATTGTTGAATTGATTACCTTTGGATTATAGCAGTCTGCTGTCTGTGTTGAAGCAACAATTTTCCTAATACCAAACCAGTCTGCAGTCCTGATGATGGTGCCCAGATTTCCTGGATCTCTTAGGTCGTCCAGTGCTAAAATAAACTCATTTTGTTCCAACACGGGCAATTGGTTTGGTTTTTGCCTCACTACTGCCAACGCACTTTCGTTGGTTTGAAATGAACTTAATTGTGCCAGTTGCTTTTCAGAAACAATGAGCAGGTCAGTATTTATTCCTTTTAATAACTTTTCCTGTCTTTCCCTGAAAGATTCGGTCACCAGCAACATTTCAATTATGAAATCAGACTTCAGCACCTCTGCTACCCCTTTCTCCCCATCAACAACAAAACATTGCTCCTCTTTGCGGTATTTCTTTAATTGCAAGGATTTGATGAATTTGATCTGGCTCTTACTAATCATATGTTGACTTTGAAGGGGAAATTTAGATATTTTTTAACGGCCAGCCTGTTATCCATGCTCTTTTCCGGATGTTTAGGCACCCGCTATCTGGAACCGGGAGAAAAACTACTCTTCAAACAAAAGGTGGTTGTGCCCAAAGGTTTCAAAAAAGATGGAATGAGCGACCTTTATATTCAAAAAACAAACAGAAGATTATTGGGGCTCCCCATTAACTCGCTGGTATGGATGTATCACATTGGAAAGAACAGGTACAATCCCGAAAAATTTAAAGCCAAGAAAGAAAAAATTGAAACAAAGTTCAATCGCAAAATAACCAATACTAAAAACGAGAGTAAAAAGTCATCGCTGCAATACAGAAAACAGAACAAGATTGATGTATTGAACGGCAAGATTGAAAATGGTAACCTGTTTATGCAGTGGGGAGAAGAAGCTGCTGTTTACGACTCTTCCAACATTGCGCTGACAGCCGAAAAATTAACAGACTACTTGTTTACCCGCGGGTATTTTGAGGCAACAGCCGATATTGAAAAATCAGAAAAAGGAAAGAAGGTATCGATCAATTACCATGTTAACCCCAAAGCTGCCTATTTCTATGACTCCATTACCTATCAAATTGAAGACCAGAAAATTAAAAGTCTCTACGAGAAGAATCTTAATTCCAGTCTGATCAAGAAAGGAGATCAGTTCAATCAAAATGTACTGAACCAGGAGCGCGAAAGAATTGACAATCTGTTAAAAGATAATGGATACTATGCCTTTGGCCGCGATTACGTGGAGTTCGACATTGACTCCACCTATGGCGGGTATCATAAAATCGCATTGCGTCTCAACATCCTCAACCCCGCCAATCTTTCCTCTCATAAGCAATATCGGATAGACTCCATCATTTTTATCACAGATGCCAATACCACCAATACCACAGGGAGAAGTAAAAGGCAAATTGTTCCTTATCGGGGTATCTCCTACCAATATTATCGCAATGAATACAGCAAGAGGATTCTAAGTCAGCGGATATTCTTTAACAAAGACAGTCTTTACAGTCGTTCGGGCACAATTAATACACAACGTCAGTTGGCCAACCTGGGCATGTTCAAGTTTGTTAATGTTAATTACGACAGTTCCGGTGGTCAATTTGTAGCCTATTTGTATACCAGTGCCCTGAACAGATATTCCTGGTCTAATGAAGCGGGACTTACCGTAACTCAGGGTTTTCCTGGTCCCTACTACAATATGAGTTTCCTAAAACGCAACCTTTTCGGAGGTATCGAAATATTTGAACTCAACGGCAGGGCTGGATTTGAGGGTGTGGCTTCAGCGACTGATAAGGATTTCTACAGAAGCGTTGAAGCTGGTCTCAATGCCACCATTACATTTCCACAATTTTTAATTCCTATGAGCAGAGAGGCACAGAACAGGATAGGAAAACTCAATCCAAAAACAAAAATACTGGGTGGATTTACCTATTCTCAAAGGCCAGAATATGAACGAGAAACGACTACCTTTTCCTACACCTATTCATGGGAAAAGAGACGCACTACACAGTATTCGTTTACCCTGGCCAATCTTAATATCATCCAGTCGAGATTGGACAGTACGTTTCGTGCGCTCCTTAACGACCTCAGTGCCACACAAGGAAACAACATCAGACTTTCCTTTAATCCGTCATTTGTTAGTAGTATGATTTTCTCTATGACCTGGAATCCGGAGAATTACGGGAACACCACCTCCAACTCCAAGTTCATACGGGCACAGGCTGAGAGCGGGGGTACATTCCTTAAAATCTACACTCCAGGAATAATAGAAAAAGAAAACTTACAACTTTTCAGGTACTTACGCCTTAATATAGACTATAGAAAAAACAGAATTCTTAACAGCAACTCTGTATTGGCCTACCGCATCAATACGGGGATTGGCTGGTCGTATTCTGAAGACCGCGTATTGCCCTATGAAAAATATTTCTTTGCCGGAGGGAGTAACAGTGTGCGTGCCTGGCGCCCCCGAAGGCTGGGTGTTGGATCAGTTCCGCCTCTGCTCAGTACAGACACCAATCAGGATGGCTTGTTTGATTATAGCTTTGAAAAACCAGGAGAAATTCTTTTGGAGGGAAGTGTTGAACTTAGAAGAAAATTATTTGGATTCGTTAACGGTGCCCTTTTCGTAGACTGGGGCAACGTGTGGTCTTTCAATGAAAATCAACTGGTGGCAGGATCCAGTGAACCCAACGTGGCCACATGGAAAGGCAGCACTCAATTTCGGCTTGATAATTTCTACAATCAAATCGCAGTAGGTACCGGATTTGGCTTGCGGTTTGATTTCTCCTTCCTTGTACTTCGATTCGATGTAGGGATAAAGGTACACGACCCCGCCCGGGAAGAGGGAGATCGCTTTGTACTGGATGATTTGAAATTCTTCAGGCCGTTTGGTGGCGGAAAAGAACCCGTTATTTATAATATTGGGATAGGGTATCCTTTCTAGTCCTGATAGCTATCGGGACTGGGGGCTGGATTAGAAGTCGAACAGCTTTTTAAGTTCAGCTTTTACCTTTTCTGCATTGGGCAACATCATCTTTTCTAAATCTACGTTAAGCGGTACAGCGGGTAGGTTAGCTGCTCCATACGTCCAAACAGGTGCGTCCAGATAAGTAAAACATTCTTTTGAAATTCTCCCCGCGATGGATTCAGCAAACGAATTCATCAATGGCTCTTCTGTGAGCACAAAAGCCCTACCATGCATTTTTACTGAATCCACTATCGCGTCCCAGTCTATCGGGTTGAGCGTTCTAAGATCCAAAATCTCCACCCGACCTTCAAACGACCTGGAGGCTTCTTTAGCCCAATACACTCCCATACCATAGGTTATCACTACAGCGGACTCACCGTTGGCTATTTTATCTTCACTGGCTGTTTGAATTTTATTGGCTTTACCTAAAGGAATAATATAATCCTTATCCGGCTCGATCGTTTTTGCATCCAATGTTCCAGGCACTTTACTCCAGTACAATCCTTTGTGCTCCAGCAACACAACCGGATTAGGATCATAAAAAGAAGCCTTCAAAAGACCTTTCATGTCTGCCGCATTGGAAGGGTAAACTATCTTTATCCCTCTTATTGTAAGCAAGGCTGATTCCACACTACCTGAATGATAAGGGCCACCGCCACCATAGGCACCAATGGGCACTCTGATCAATGATTGTATCGGAAACTTCCCTTTGGTAATGTAGCAACTTTTAGAAAGTTCTTCCACTAATTGATTGATACCCGGCCAAATGTAGTCCGCAAACTGAATTTCTACAATTGGCTTCGCACCCACCGCAGACATCCCAGCGGTAGACCCCACAATGTAAGCCTCCTGAATAGGCGTATTAAATACACGCTCATCACCATACTTTTGAGCCAGTGTTGCTGCTTCTCTAAATACTCCCCCTAATCTTCCCCCCACATCCTGACCATACAATAATGCTTCCGGATGTTTTTTTAGAATTTCGTCTACTGCATGAAGGGCAGCATCCACCATCACCACCTTCTCTCCACCCCTGGGGCTACGATTACCTTTTTCTTTGGTTACTGGTGTAGGCGCAAACTCATGTGAATCAAAATCTTCAAGTACAGGATCGGCTGATGCCAGTGCCTTTTTATAATCTTTATCCACTCTCAATGAAGCTTTCTTCTTCAGCTCCTCCAATTTTTTTATTGTAAACTTCATTGCCTTCAATGAAGTTTCAAACTTGATTAAAGGATCTTGCTTCTCATGCTTCGCGAGATCATCTCCCCTGTACCACTCCTTCCTCACTCCGGAAGTATGGTGACCTAATAGTGGGCATTTTGCATGCACCAAAATAGGAGCTCTGTTTTTTCTCACATAGTCGATCGCTTTAGTGAGACCTGTGTAACTTTCTTCAAACTTTGTTCCATCCACCCTCATGCGCTCCAGCCCTTTGAAACCAGCCGCATATTCATAGGCATCCATTGCCCTCATCTCTTTTCCGGTGGCAGATATGCCCCAATCGTTATCCTGAATTAAATAAAGTATAGGAAGTTTTTTTAACACCGCCATTTGAAAGGCCTCTGCCACTTCACCCTCGGTGACTGAGCCGTCACCCATTGAACACAAAACGATAGGTCTGTTGTTACCCTTTAATAATCCCTGAGATGCCAAATAGGAGAGCCCGTGGGCCATACCGGTGGCAGGAATAGCCTGCATACCAGTAGCCGAGCTTTGATGTGGAATTGTAGGAAAGCCTTTTCTCTTCAGTGCAGGATGGCCATAATACGTTCTTCCTCCCGAAAAAGGGTCATCTCGTTTTGCCATCAACTGCAGCATCAACTCATAGGGTTGCATACCCATTCCCAACAAAATCGATTCATCTCTATAGTAGAGGGATGCAAAATCAAATTCTTTCAGTTGAAATCCGGCTGCTAACTGAATTGCTTCATGGCCCCTGGAGGTACTGTGCACATACTTACTGCAAATTTCTCTATTTTCTTCGTAACAATCCGCCATGTACCGGGCGGTACACATCAGTTCATAAGCCCGCTCAAGTATATTTTTATCTATACTTGGTTTATTCTTTTGGTTTTTAAGCACTGTTTTTGTCATCGGCTATTTATCCATTAAAGGCAGGATAAAGATACCAATTTTTGATAGGCAGACTAAGTATTCAAAACCCAAGTGGCTATATTGCTCTATTTACTTTATGAAAGTTTGGCCAACAATAAGTGATATTGGAACCCAGTTTGGAAGCAATTCCACAGAGAGAAGGTATATACAAATTTGCAACAGGGTTAGTTTTATCATTTTCCTCCTTGTTCTTCTCCTTTTTGCTATCGCATTACTTTATTTTCAATGGATTTTATCTACCCGATTGGCATTGGCGGCAGCCATCTCATTTTTAATTCCTCCACTTCTCAATCATTTTGGCAAAATCAATTGGAGCCGACTGGTCCTCATTGTCCTCATCACCTTACCCGCTCTCTGTATTTCTATTCTGGATAAGTTTGATCACCCGGATTCACTGGAGGAGTTTGAATATTTTCAATTCAGAATCATTATACTTTGTTCATCCATATTACCTTTTATTCTATTTTCATTAAAAGAACGGAGTCAAATTTACTTCGGCCTGCTTTTATCCTTTTCTGCCTTAATCTTTTATGATCCGCTTCATTATTTCTTCCATGCAGGATATTACCAGTTAGGTTTCACCTCCCCTAACTACTATTTTATGAACTTTATTTTTATCTACAATTATTTTGTTCTCACGGGCAGCACTTATTTTATCAAAAACAGCTTTGAGCAATCGGAAAGTGAAAATGAATCTCTCATTCAACAATTGTCAGAAAGGCAAAAAGAAATTCTTAAAGCATCTCAAATAATATCAGAACAGCGCGAAAAACTCACACTGGAAAACAGAAATCTCAACAAAGAGCTGATAGACAAAAACAATCAGTTGACAGAAACCAATAAAGAACTTATAAGACACAACAACGAACTTCAGCAGTTTTCCTATACCGTTTCCCATAACCTTCGAGGCCCGGTGGCCAGTCTTACGGGGCTCCTCAATCTACTCGATCAATCCAATTTGAACAAAACCAATGAAGACATATTTAATCATCTAAAGATTTCTGTCAGTGCATTGGATGGAACGATCAAAGACCTTGGAAATATTATTGACATACGGAATGACATTTCAAGGATCAGGCAAAAGCTTTTATTAAAAGCGGAAGTAGAAGACATCGTTAAATTATTAAAAAGAGATATTGAAGAAAAAAACATTACTTTAAATGTTGACTTCAGCGCTCATCCCTATATTTATTCCGTACGCCCCATGCTCCGTAGCATTCTTTATAATTTAATCAGCAACGGAATAAAATACAGGTCTCAGGAAAGAGAGCCGGTCATCAACATTACTTCCAGCACAACAGATGATGAAGTCAAAATTGAGGTGGAAGACAATGGACTGGGAATTGATATGGAAGCATTCGGCAGTAAGTTATTCGGCTTATACAAACGCTTTCACACCCATACGGAAGGAAGAGGGCTTGGTCTTTTTCTGGTGAAGCTGCAAGTCGAAGCTTTGGAAGGATCCATTGAGGTAAAGAGCACGCTTCATAAAGGAACTGTTTTTACTATCTGTTTCCCCAAGTTGGATAACCTGGAGGAGCAAATTCTATTGGACAACAGTATTGCCACCCTATATTACAATGCTCCTCTGAATTGTATCGGTATTGATTGGAAAAAAACAGGCACACTGTCACAAACTAAGGATATCCTAAGAAAAAGTGTTGATTTTATAAAAAATTATCAAACCGCAAACTGGATATCCAACATTACAAGGGTTGTGGACAGAGAGGAGGAGGATCTCAATATCTGGAGAGCCCAACACAATGCAGAGTTGAAACGAGCCGGCTTAAAAAGAATTGGGATCATCCTTCAAGACGAATTGAACCACAGCGGGTTTATAGTAAAAAAGGGGTTTATGAACGTCTACAATATAGAAATAAAAGTATTCAGCACAACACTTGAGGCTAAGCAGTGGATAGCGGATGAATACAAAAAAGACAACACAACAAATTCCTAAATCCACCATCAAAAACACAAACCTGACAATCAACGTTTCAATATACCAACCCATCAACTCCACATTAATATGAAAAACACAACACTATTCCTACTCCTGGCAATAAGCTCTGTTTGCTGGGCACAACGCAACAGAAGCACAACGGCTCCTGCAGAAGCAAAGAAAGAAGACGTTTCGCTTAGTGGTTTAAAATTCAGAAGTATTGGACCGGCCGTAACCTCCGGTAGAATTTCTGACTTTGCCGTAAACCCCAATAACATTAGCGAATATTATGTAGCCACTTCTTCTGGTGGCGTTTGGAAAACCATCAATGCAGGAACTTCCTATCAGCCTATCTTTGATAGCCAGGGAAGCTATTCTATTGGTTGTGTTACACTTGATCCCAATAACAGCAACGTAGTATGGGTGGGGTCTGGAGAAAACAACAACCAACGCAGTGTGGCTTACGGTGACGGTGTATACAAATCAGAAGACGGTGGTGCCAGTTGGAAAAACATGGGGCTCAAAACTTCTGAACACATTGGAAAGATTATTGTTGACCCTACCCATTCTAATATAGTTTATGTCGCGGCTATTGGACCCCTGTGGAAGGAAGGTGGTGAACGCGGAGTGTATAAAACCACCGATGGTGGAAAAACATGGAGTCAAGTACTGAAGATTGATCAATATACAGGGGTTAATGACATCGTTATGGATCCCAGAGATCCAAATGTGTTGTATGCTGCTGCTCATCAGCGAATGCGCAGCGACTATGCCTATGTAAGTGGTGGCCCTGGTTCAGGCATGTATAAAACCACTGATGGTGGTGCCCACTGGGAGAAGATCAATAACGGGTTACCCTCTTTGGACATTGGAAGAATCGGTTTGTCCATCTCACCTGCTGATTCCGAATATATTTATGCGATAGTAGAGGCGGCTAAGGATGAAGGATTTTACAGAACAACTACCCGTGGCGCCAAATGGGAGAAAATGAGTAGCCATCAAACCGGTGGAAACTATTACAACGAAGTCATTGCTGATCCAAAAGACAAAGACAGGGTATATACTATGGGCTATGCCATTAGCGTAAGCGATGATGGAGGAAGAAACTTCAGACCTATTGGTGAAGATGCAAAACATGTAGACAATCACGCACTTTGGGTAAACCCCAATGATACGAACCACATGCGCAACGGATGCGATGGAGGTATCTACGAAACCTGGGATGGAGCCAAAACATGGCAATTTAAATCCAACCTGCCTGTTACTCAATTCTACAAAGTGGAAGTGGACAATTCGGAGCCCTTCTATTATGTATACGGAGGCACGCAAGACAATTTTAGTTTGGGTGGTCCTTCGCGTACGCGCAGCGAAAACGGAATCGTTAATGACGATTGGTTTGTAACCCAAGGCGGTGATGGTTTCGAAAGTGCCATTGACCCTTTCAACACCAACATTGTATACGCGCAATATCAACATGGTGGCCTTACCCGCTACGACAAGGCAACGGGTGAGAATACGGGGATTCAGCCCCAGCCACGCAAAGGAGAAAAAGAATACCGATGGGGATGGGACGCACCCCTTCAAACCAGTCTGCATAAAGGTGGCCGACTTTACATTGCAGCCAATAAGGTTTTTAAGAGTGACGACTATGGCAATACCTGGCAAGTGATCAGTGAAGACGTTACCCGAAATGAAGATCGCAACAAACTCCCACTCATGGGAAGAGTTTGGGGCATTGATGCCACTGGCAAAAATGATGGAGTGGCACCTTATGGAACAGTGAGTGCCTTGTCCGAATCTCCAAAGAATGAAAACTTAATAGTGATAGGAACAGATGACGGACTGGTACAAATCACTACGGATGGTGGTAAAACCTGGAAGAAAACGGAATCTTTTGCTGGTGCTCCTTCCATGACCTATGTCTATCATGTGCTTACTTCACAACACGATGAAAACGTAATTTACGTAACACTCAACAACCACAAGCGAGGAGATTTCAAACCCTACGTTTACAAAAGCACCAACAAAGGTCAAACCTGGAGTTCAATAACTAACGGCCTTCCTGAACGGGGTTCCACCTATAGCGTTGCGGAAGACCACGTTGACCCTAATTTACTTTTTGTAGGAACAGAGTTTGGTGTTCATTTTAGCAATGATGGAGGCACTAATTGGAAAGCTTTAAAAGGCGGCTTGCCCACTATTGCTGTCAGGGACATGGCTATTCAGAAAAGAGAAAACGATTTAGTGCTGGCTACGTTTGGCAGAGGTTTTTATGTGTTGGATGATTATTCGCCCCTGCGCAATATTAACCAGACTGCAGGCAAAGAGGCTTATCTATTTCCCATCAAAGACAGCTGGATGTTTGTTGAAAGTATGCCACTGGGAATCCGAGGGAAGGGGTTTCAGGGTGAATCGTATTTCAGTACTCCCAACCCTGCTGTAGGCGCGGTGTTCACGTATTATTTTAAGGAAGATTTAAAAACCAACAAAGAAAAACGTGAGGAAGCTGAAAGCAAGCTGGCGAAAGAAGGTAAAGACGTGAATTACCCTAGCTATGATAAATTGAAAGGCGAACAAGATGAACAATCACCCTACTTGTTGTTTACTGTAAAAAATGAGCAAGGTACTATTATCAGAAAACTGAAAGCCCCTGCCAAGAAGGGTGTCAACCGTATTACATGGGATTTCAGGTATCCGACTTCAAGTCCGGTTGATATCAACCCTACTCCTAACGACAACCCATTTGTTCCGAATGACGTTGGGCACTTGGCGGCTCCGGGAAATTATACTGTATCTATGAGTAAATATGTAGATGGTGTTTACACTGAGCTGGCTAGAGCAGAAAAGTTTGTCGTTAAAGTTTTACCGGGCACTACCCTACCTGCGGCCAATAGACCTGCATTGGTGGCATGGCAACGTCAGGCTGCTGAATTACAACGCAGCATTCAAGGCACATCTGCCCTATTGCGCGATGCATCACAAAAAGTACGCTATATGAAGGAAGCTGTTTTCAGTGTGGCGGAACCCAATCAAAATTTTGTGAAGGATATTCTTGCGCTTGAAAGCAAGTTGCGCGGTTTGCAGGACAGGTTATTTGGAGATCGTGTTGCCGATCGATTGGATATTGACCGTGAGCCTTCCATCAATAGCCGGCTTTACAATGGAATATCAGCGGGATCCGGAAGCACCAGCGACCCCACTACTACTATGAAAAACCAAATTCAATGGTCAGGTGAAGCCTACGAAACACTGAGTCAGGAACTAAAACAGGTTATTGAAACGGATATCCCTGCTATTGAAAAGAAGCTGGAAGATGCAGGTGCTCCCTATACTCCCGGACGCATGCCCAACTGGAAGAAAAACTAACTGCTACTCAAGCTGTCGTAATAGTTTACTATTGCGACAGCTTAGCTTTTACGGTACACAGTTCCTGTAAACGAAGCAATTCTTTTGTTATCGCTATTGATTTCTATATGATAGGTGGCAATCGTCTTCCCCAAATGCGTTTCCCTTGCTACCGCTTCGATGGTTGCACCCGCCTTTGACGATCGATGAAATTCCATACTGGTGGTTATTCCCACTGCACCCACACCATGGCTATTCGATGCCAGCTCAAAAGCATAATCGGCCACGCTGTATAAAAACCCACCATGAGAAAACCCCATGTGATTGATATGTTCAGGTTTTACAACAGCACTCACGCGGGCCATCCCTCTTTCCCACTCCAGCACTTTAATCCCCAAGAGATCAGCATATGGATTTTTATCTGCTTCCATATTATTCAGGATGTTAATTGTACACTTCTACTACCAACTCAATTTCAACCGCTTGCCCACGTGGCAATGAAGCCATGCCGACAGCAGCACGCGCATGTTTTCCACGTTCTCCAAATACATCTACCATCAAATCTGAAAATCCGTTGATGACTTTGGGTTGGTCTATAAACTCAGGATCGGAATTCACCATTCCCAATACTTTGACAATGCGTTTTACTTTCTTCAAATCTCCCAGCATTGCTTTCAGCACAGCCATTTGATTGATTGCTGTCAGGCGCGCGCCTTCGTATCCTTCTTCAATGGACACATCCTGGCCAAGCTTTCCTGTAAGTTCTGTTCCATCAGCTCGCTTGGGTCCCTTTCCTGCTAAAAATATCAGGTTACCTGTTCGCACTCCATTCACATAATTAGCCACAGGTTGTGGTGGTTCGGGCAATGTAATATTCAGTTCTTTCAACCGTGCTTCGGGATCATAACTTTCCTCAGGAGTTTCCCTTTGCGTTTGTTGATTACACCCAGTTAATAAAACGATACACAACAGGTAAAGACTAATTTTTTTCATAACTCAAATTTATTTTAAGCAAAATAGCGACTGATTTCAAAGTATACATCCTCCATCAACAGGATACCTTCATTTCTGAGCGTATATAAGCTTTTCAATGGCAGCCGTTGATCTCAATTTTCTATCTCTATCAAAGGTATATTAAGATTCTTAAGCGATGCTTCGATTTGAGGCAACCTGTTATTCACTAAGTTATCAAAACGATTTTTAACCTCCGCCCATTCTTTTTCCAAATCTTTTAAACGATCATAAATCGCGTTGTTGGGTCTCCCCTCCTGGGAATGGGCTACAGAAAACAAATAACCAACTTGTGTGTCCAGGCGAACAGGGTAGTTAATTGGATCCTGATGGCTTTCCGTTTTGGTTTGTATCAACTCATCCTCCACACCGGTAAGCATATCAACAAAATCTTTTATGGATTGGCGAAGCGCTGGTTGATCAACTCTACCACTCATTCGATTCAGCTGCTCCCGAAGCGATCTTATGGATGCGATATGTTTGTGAATGTCTGTCACCATATCCCGGACTTTAAGCTGTACCTTCAGTTGCTCCTTAAATCCAGCCTTATCCATCTCCCATCTTGGGTCCGCCTTCACGGTAAGCGTTTGTTCATAAGTACGATTTCCTGCTTTTAAAGAAACTTTATAATCACCAGGAATCACCTTCGGGCCACCTGAGTAGCTCAGATAAATAAATGCACCAGGAACTAATTTGGCTTTTGGATAGGTGAGATCCCAACTAAATCGGTTAATACCGGTTTTGCCTGCAATATTCTTATAGAGATTGACTTCATTGCCATTTACATCGTTGATAATAATCTCCACCGAATCTGCTTTTGGTAAATAGTAATGAAGGAGGGCTCCTGTTGGAGCCGGATCTGGTCTAAACCCACCGCGTCCATTTGATATCTGTGTACGGTAGGCCACTCCCGGAACAAGAAGTTGCGTCTCACCATTTTGTTTCCAATCATGAAGCGGTGAAAGATCATCAAGGATCCAATAGGCACGACCCTGAGTAGATACCACCAAATCATTATTATGGACTGCTACATCTGTTATTGGAGTGATGGGCAGGTTTTGTTGAAACGATTGCCATTTTGCACCATTATCAAAAGAGATAAACATTCCAAACTCAGTACCCGCATAGAGCAAACCCTCTCTTGCCGGGTCTTCCCTCACTACCCGCACAAAGTAATCTGCCGGAATTCCATTGGTTCCACTGGTTAGTAATTTCCAACTTTTACCATAGTCGTTGGTTTGATAAACATACGGACGAAAATCATTGTCTCTGTACTTATACACTGCGACATGCGCTCTCCCCTTTTGATGGGCGGATAGATCGATCATATTTACCGTTCCTTCTTTGGGCATGCCTTTTGGTGTAATGTTTTCCCAAGACGCTCCATTGTCCCTGGAAATATGGACCAAGCCGTCATCACTCCCTGCCCATAATACCCCTTTCTCCAGAGGCGATTCTTCAAAAGCAAAAATGGTGCTGTACAACTCAACGGAAGTGTTATCGTTTTGAATTGGTTCTCCAGGTATATCCAGGTATTTGTCAATGTTGTTGGTCAGGTCCGGACTTATCACTTGCCAGGTATGACCTTCGTCCGTAGAGCGATGCACATAATTGGAAGTGATGTACAATACGTTGGGATCGTGAGGCGAAAAACGAATAGGTGCATTCCATTGGAATCTGTATTTCAAGTTCCTGCCTTCTATGCCATCGTATAATTCAGGATAAGCGCCTACCCTTTTATAGGAATCCTTAGAGCGGTCTATTCTTGAGATAATTCCAATATAGGTACCTGCATATACTATATCAGGGTTTCGTGGATCTACCGCAATATGCCCACTCTCGCCCCCACCAACTTCATAGAGGCCAGAGGCCGGATGGATGTCCCCTCCCCTGCTTGGCATTGAAATGGTTGAATTGTCTTGCTGCGCTCCATATACGCGATAGGGAAATTGATTATCTACCGTTACCCTATAAAACTCACCTGTGGGTTGGTTCCATTGGGTAGACCAGGTTTTCCCTCCATTGAAACTCACATTCGCTCCACCATCGTTGCAGTTGATCAGGTAATCCGGATGTTTGGGGTTAATCCAAACATAATGATGATCGCTATGTGGTGCAGGAATGTTTTTAATGGATCTGCCATCATCCGTTGATTTAAACAAACTTACATTGACAATAAAAAGCGAATGTTCTTCTGTGGGATGTGCGAAAATCTTAGAGTAATACCAGGCACGCTGCCGGATCAAGTGATCCCTGTTCACCCTTGTCCAATTCAGACCACCATCTTCAGAAAGGTACAATCCTCCTTTTGTTTCATCGATGTGTTCGTGAATCACCCATATCCGGTTGGAATTTACAGGTGATACCGCGACTCCCACTTTTCCAATGATACCAGTTGGCAGCCCACCTTTTCCTGAGAGCCTACTCCATGTATCACCACCATCTGTAGATTTATAAACACCACTCCCTTTACCGCCATCAATCATCGTCCACGGTTTTCTTTCTGCCTGCCAAAAGCCAGCATAGAGTACACGTGGGTTGTTGGGATCCATGATCAAATCACTTGCACCCGTACTATCATTTGCAAACAATATTTGTTTCCAGCTTTTGCCTCCATCCATTGTTCGATAAATTCCTCTTTCCTTACTGGGCCCAAAAATATTTCCCAGTACCGCTGCGTACACCTGTTCCTCATTACGAGGATGAATTTGCAAGCGACTGATCTGCCCGGCATTTGGCAACCCGATAAACTTCCAGGTACTACCGGCATCCTGAGACTTATACATTCCCTTACCAGCGGAGATGTTACCGCGCGGGTCAGCAGAACCTGTGCCCACATATACCACATTTTTATCTGACGGTGCTACTTCAATGGCACCTATGGAGCCAACAGAAAAATATCCATCAGAAACGTTATCCCATGTGGTTCCGCCATCTGTTGTTTTCCAAACACCACCACCAGTGGAACCCATGTAGTAAGTAAAAATATCATCCGGTACACCTGCCGCTGCTGTGCTTCTCCCTCCACGGAACGGTCCGAGTTGCCGGTATTTAAGTTCTGATAAGGCATCGCTCTGTACTTGTGCCTGGACGCTGAACTGACTCGCTAAAATGAGGGGGATCGTAGATAAGAATGCAAGTAATTTCATATGCTGGTGTTTTTTATTAAAGTATCCAGAACTATACATTACTGCCAGTAATTCTATTTAACTGGTGCAAATACTATGACAATGGAATGAGTTTTACCGCGAAGACGCAAAGGCGCAAAGGTTTTTGTGCTTGAATTGGTTTGTGAGGACTTGAACTTGGGATATGAAGACTCAGAGTCCCTTTCAGGTGACTCTGAGTAGGTATTGGGGGGTATATAGTATCACCTCAATCAGGAGATTGCTTCGGCAAGCCACCCCACTTTCATTCATTGCCTCGCAATGACGAATTAAGAATAGCCACTAAGGCACTAAGACACGAACTGGCAAGTCACGCGTGAGCCGCCACACGTGCAATCCGCACAACACGCGCGCCAGTTACTTTAACTGGTGCAAATACTATGACAATGGAATGAGTTTTACCGCGAAGACGCAGAGGCGCAGAGATTTTTGTGTTTGAGTTGGTTCGGGACGACTTGAACCTGGGATATGAAGACTCAGAGTCCCTTTCAGGTGACTCTGAGTAGGTAATATATTCATCCTCGCAATGACGAATTAAGGTGAGGGCACAAACCTGGGAGTGGGAACTGGGGTGTGGGTTATTCAAGAATCATTCATGACGAAGTGCAGTAACCGGCTCTGTCATTGCCGCCTTCAAGGTTTGAACGCCTACTGTGATCAGCGTGATCACCAAAGCACCTAACAATGGTAAAAGGAATAATAGCAAGCTCAGTGTGGTGCGATAGGCAAAACCTTCAAGCCACTTGTTGGCCAAATACCAAACAATAGGAAAGGCCACTAAATTGGCAATAAGTACCAGTCCAACAAATTCAGAAGATAAAAGCCTCAGGATATTAAAGCTATTTGCCCCCAATACCTTTCTGATTCCAATTTCTTTGGTTCTGGTTACCACCATGAACGAGACCAATCCGAATAAACCAATCACAGCAATGATAACCGATCCAATTGAAAACAGGTTAAACACCTTAGCCAGACGTTGTTCAGCATAGTATTGTCTTTCAAAATTTTCATTCAGAAAAAAGTACTCAAAATCATATCCTTCGTAGTACTGCTTCCATAAATCAGAAATACTCTTCAAAGTATTCTCTGTGTTGGCGGCATTGTATTTTACAGCAAAGTACCGTGAAAATTGAGGCGCATAATCCATGGCCATTGGGTAAATCTTCTCCTGTAATCCGAATTCATTGTAATCCTTCACCACTCCAATGACAATACCTGAGGGTTGTTGGGAGGGTGAAGTGATTTTTTTGCCAATGGCATCCTCAGGGCTCTCCCATCCCATGGCATTCACCGTGGTCTCATTAATGATCAACCCTTCATCCAGTTCAGCAGGACGGGATAAATCAAAATTCCGGCCTGAAACCAGCTGCAACCCCAGCGTACCAAGGTAGTCCTCATCAATTGACATGTACTCCACGCTAATGCTTTCATCGGCTGACTTTTCTTCGGCCCTGGCCCATTGCCCTACCCAACCCGGCTTTCCTGGTAAGGCATTAGAAAATGTAACGTTATCAACACCCGATAAACTTTTCAAATCATTTTTAAAGCTGGCTGGTTTTATAAATGTTGTTGAAGGGAGCTTTGAAACATCTACCACGATGATCTGATCGCCCTGAAAGCCCAGGTCACTGCCCTTCATAAAGTCCAGCTGATTATTGATCACCAAAGTAAAAATGATTAATGCAGCTGAAATCATAAATTGAAAAACCACCAACGCCCTTCGCAATTGAATCCCTCTCGCGCTCGAGTGCAATTTTCCTTTTAGCACTTCAGCCGGTCTCAAGCCGGACAGCACCACAGCCGGATAGTACCCTGATAAAATGGTGATGGCGATTAACAATATAATCATACCCAGGATAAATTGAGGCTGTAGTAAGCTAAGTAGATTGTAATTTTTCCCCATCAGGTCATTGAACATTGGAGAGAATATACCTATCAGTACAAGTGCGAGGATTAGCGACCCTGCAATCATTATAAATGATTCACTTAAAAACTGACGAATGAGGGCAGCTCGGGAAGATCCCACCACCTTGCGCAATCCCACTTCCTTGGCCCTATAGGTAGAACGTGCGGTGGTAAGATTTATAAAATTGATGCAAGCCAGCAGAATAACAAACAAGGCAATCCCAGACACAAGATAAACCCGCTCTATGCTCCCTGAAGGTCCCATGCCATTGCCTCTGTTTGATTTGAGATAAATATCTGTTAGTGGCTCAAAGCCCACGTACAGGTACATCCCATATTTCTCCAGATCCTCCTTCACATGATCTAAGTATAAATTTTTAGCCTTTGAGAAAAAGGCCTCCCTGTTTACACCCTCTTTAAGCAATACATAGTTTCTGACATTGAGATTTCCCCATCCATCCTCGTAACTAAAATCCTTATCTAACAAAGGAAAAGTATCAAAAGAAAGGAGCGCACCGAATTGCATGTGCGATTGAGAGGGTAAGTCTTTTAATACACCCGTTACCAGGAAGGAAAGTGTGTCAGCCAATACCATCGTTTTACCCAACGCAGATTGGTCTTTGAAATATTTCTTTTCAAGGGTTTCTGTGATCACTATACTATAAGGTTGTACAAGGGCTGTAGTCGGATTGCCTTCCTTGAACGAGAAGGTAAATAATTTGAAAAAATCACCAGACGCAAAAAAGATTCGTTCTTCCTGGCGTCTCCCCTCATACATCACTGGGAGGCTAGATCCATTACGGGTATAGATTACAGCCTCTACTTCCGGGTATTCTTCTTTAAGCAATTGGCCAACAGGCCATCCATTGGTTTCAATAGCACTGGTAACCGCACCCGTTTTGATGTCGGCTATGTCCGTGCCTACCCTGTATACACGATCTCCATTTTGGTGAAATTTGTCGTAAGACAATTCATCTGATACATACAGGAGAATAAAAATTCCTGTAGCAATGCCAAAACCAAGACCAATTAAATTGATGATTGCATATTCTTTAAATTTAAGCAGGGTACGGATCGCTATTTTTAGGTGGTTGGTAAACATCGAAGAAAATATTATTTCATCAACTAATAACAATTTCAATGCCATAGTCAAACAATCAAAATCCTACCTTTTATTACAGATACAGGTTTTCTGATTAACGAAATTGAACACTACCGTCCGTATTCAGACATTTGGATTAAAGTCTGAAAATCGAAGTTTTGGTATTTTACCGCCAAAGGTTTTAGTGCTTTAGTACTGAAGTATCGGTTCGTGAGGACACTAACCTTGGGTGGAGACTCTGAGCAGGTATAAAGATCACCTCAATCAGGAGATTGCTTCGGCAAGCCACCCCACTTTCCTTCCTTGCCTCGCAATGACGAATTAAGAATAGCCACTAAGGCACGAACTGGCAAGTCACGCGTGAGCCACCACACATGCATCCGTGCAAAACGCGCGCCAGTTGCGGAATAAATTTTACCGCGAAGGCGCAGAGGCGCAGAGATTTTTGTGTTTGAGTTGG
>ERZ761609.716-NODE-716-length-35865-cov-9.999386_pt1 | contig 35865 bp, 28 predicted proteins | sample MGYA00511163_ERZ761609 | MGnify/ENA primary metagenome ERZ761609 (study PRJEB28899, sample SAMN02445070) | bioreactor sludge metagenome | biome: EBPR sludge | place: Australia: Brisbane, Thorneside Wastewater Treatment Plant | collected 2011-12-16 ...
CGACCACCGAGATCTACACTCTTTCCCTACACGACGCTCTTCCGATCTCTCGTTTTGAATGAAACCTCAAAGCGAGGGACAACATGTTCGTTATCAAGTGATTAGAGCATGCTTGTTGCGATTAGCCGGATTCCACCTAATCGCAGCATGCTCTATAGCCCCGGCCCCTCATCAGGCAAAGCAAAAGCGTTGCCCTTGTGCGCCCTGCCCGGATGCTTATTTCTACCGCATCATGACCCGTTTCATTCCAGTGCTGATCGTCGTTGCCCTGATCGCCGGGCTCGTGGCCGCCTTTGGCGTTTCGGCGGACGTGTTCTCTTCCGACGATGCGATGCGGCTTGTCTATCTCGGCCTGCTGGCCGCTGTCGTCGGCGGCGGGTTTTTTGCTGGGGGGAAGGCCAATATCCGGCAGGATTTGCGCGCGCTGCTGTTCTGGCTGGTGGCGCTGGCGGGGGTGACGGCGCTCTACGGCCTCAGACATGACCTGAAGGCTTTCGGGCTCAGGGCAGCCAGCCTGGTGGTACCCGGCATGGCGGTGACAAGAGACAAGGAACTGGTCATCACCCGCGACCGGAGCGGGATGTTCACACTCGATGGAACCATCAATGGTGTCGAGCTGCGCATGCTGTTCGATACCGGGGCCAGCGGCCTGTCGATCGCTGCGGCCGATGCCGAGCGCATCGGACTGAAGCCGCATGACAGCGAATTCACCATCCGCACCCGGACGGCCAATGGCATCGCAATGGTCGCCCCGGTGCGAATCAAGGAAATCCGCTTCGGCCCGATCACGCTGACCGATCTGCGTGCCACCGTGTCGCGGCCAGGGGCGCTGTCCAGCACGCTGCTTGGCCATGAGGTGCTGAACAGGCTTGCCGCCTACGAGGTGCGCGGCGATCAGCTCATCCTGCGCGGCTGGTAGCTGTTTTGTTTTGTCGCATTTTCTTCACGCGAACCGGACGCCACTTCGCTCGAAGATGCTCGAGTTTCCGGTTGTCGCATTTTCTTCACGCGAACCGGATTCCACTTCGCTTGAAAATGCTCGAGTTTCCGGTTGTCGCATTTTCTTCACGCGAACCGGATTCCACTTCGCTTGAAAATGCTCGAGTTTCCGGTTGTCGCATTTTCTTCACGCGAACCGGACGCCACTTCGCTTGAAAATGCTCTGGTTTCCGGTTGTCGCATTTTCTTCACGCGAACCGGATACCACTTCGCTCGAAAATGCTCCAGGTTCAGTCCACCATTCCGGCGACCTTGTCGACCACCATCATGGTGCCGAGAAGAACGGCGATTGCCTTGCGGGCGGCGCCGGTCTCGGCAAAGACATCGGCCATGGCGACAAACACCCGCTTGCCCGCCCGCACGACCCGGCCCTCGGCGACGAAACGCTCGCCAATGGCAGGGGCCAGAAGGTTGATCTTGTATTCGCTGGTCAGCACGGTCTTGTCCGCCGGCATCATGGTCAGCGCCGCATAGCCGGCGGCACTGTCGGCGATCATGCCGATCACCCCGCCATGCACGAAACTGTTCTGCTGCAACAGATGATCGGCATGCGGCAGGGCAATGACCACAAGCCCCGGCAGCGCCTCGATCAATTCGGCGCCGATCGTGGTCATCGCCGACTGGCGGGCGATGCTGGTGGCAATCCGGTTGAAGATCTCGTCTCCGGTCATATCCGCCTCATGCGGCGCGGCGCGCGGCCGCCCGCTCGATGATGTCCACGCCGGCATCGAAAACGTCAAGCCCGGCGCCCGGTCGCACCGCTTGTTCCGACAGATGACGGCGAAACTGGCGCGCACCCGGCACCGCCTGGAAAAGGCCGAGGACATGACGGGTCATCGCATGCAGCGGCACGCCTTCGCCAAGCCGGGCTGCAATATAGGGGCGGACCTCGGCGAGAGCGGTCAGCGGCGTGCGCTCGTCAGGGGGCTCGCCAAAGATCGCGGCATCCACTCCAAGCAGCAGGGCCGGCGACTGATAGGCGGCGCGACCGAGCATGACGCCATCGAGCGCAACACCATCACGAGGAGCCAGCAGGGCCTCAGCCTCGGCCAGCGATCCGATCCCGCCATTGATCACCACCGTAACCTCGGGCATCGCGCGTTTCAGGGCAAAGACAAGATCATGGTCGAGTGGCGGCACCTCGCGGTTTTCACGGGGCGAGAGGCCCTTGAGCCAGGCCTTGCGGGCATGGACGATCAGGGCATCGGCTCCGGCAGCAACGACTTTTCCAGCCAGCGCAGGCAGCGCCTCAGCCGGGTCCTGTTCGTCAACGCCGATACGGCACTTGACGGTCACCGGCACGGATACCGCCCGCTTCATCGCCGCCACGCAGGCAGCAACCAGATCCGGCTCACGCATCAGGCAGGCGCCGAAGCGGCCGTTCTGCACCCGATCCGACGGACAGCCGACATTGAGGTTGATCTCGTCATAGCCCGCCTCGGCGGCAAGCCTGGCGCATTCGGCAAGGTCTGCCGGATCGGAACCGCCCAGTTGCACAGCAATCGGATGCTCCTGCGGCGAAAACCCGAGGAGACGATCGCGCGGACCGTGAAGGATGGCGCCGGTCGTCACCATCTCGGTATAGAGCAGCGCCCGCCGGGTCAGGTGGCGATGGAAGGCCCGGCAATGCCGGTCCGTCCAATCAAGCATCGGCGCCACCGAAAAGCGCCGGGCGGCGGCTGCGTTCATCGGAACGCCTGGGTATCGCCGGTGCTTGGTCCGAAACCGGGCATGCGCGCCGGCACGGACTCTTCCTCGTCGTCCTCGTTGATATCATGCAGGCGGACGACGGTGACGGTGCAGGCGGCTTCGGCCACCACCTGGGTCGAGACCGACCCGAGATAGCGTCGCCGTGCCGAATGGCCGCGCGCGCCCATGATCAGGTGGTCGACGTGATTGTCGGTAGCGAAGGAAATGAGCTGCTGGGCGGGATCGACCCCTTCGAGCACATGGAAGGTCACCCGCTCGGCCGAGCGGCCGAGCGGCCGCGACCAATGCTTGAGTTCGGCCAGGCGCTGGAGGTGGATGTTGCGGCCATCTTCATCGACGCTTTCATCGACCGTCAGCAGCGAGGTTTTCAACACGTTGACACAGGCCAGCCGCGCCTCCGGCTGGGTCGACAGGATACGATCGACGTATTCAAGCACCTTCTCGGCCAGCGCCTCATGGCCGGGCGACAGATCGACCGCCGCCATGACGATGGGCGCGGTGTTCACCCCCTGCTGCGGCGTTGCCTGGGCGGTCAGGGCCTTGGGGATCCCCTTGAACTTGCGGCGCTGCCAGACCTTGAACCATCCGGCCCGGTGCATCTTGCTGGCCCGGCTGGTGAGAAGCACCCGATCAGGATGCGTCAGATCGAAGGCGAGCTGTCGCGCCGAGGGATAACGCCGGGTCGGATCAGGCTCAAGGCAGCGCAGGATCACTTCCTGCAGCCACGGCGGAATGTCCTTGATGATGGCGCGCGGCGGCTTGGGATCGGCCCAGATGCGGCGCTTGAGCCCGGCGGTGGAATCAGGCGAGCCGAACGGCTGTTCGCCCGTCACCAGTTCGTAGAGGATCGCACCGAGCGAATAGAGATCGGACCGCGGGTCGGTGCGGTTGCGCAGCACCTGCTCCGGGGCAATATACGGCGCAGTGCCCATCGGAACGCGGATCTCCTCGGAGAACAGATCGGGCAGCTTGGCATGGCGCGACAGGCCGAAATCGACGAACACGGCATCGCCGGTGGTCTCGCGGAACAGGATATTGGCCGGCTTCAGATCGAAGTGGATCACTTCCTGGCGGTGCAGATCCGCCAGCCCGGCCGCGATCCGGGCGCCGAGCCGCGCCACTTCCTCAGCCGGCATCGGCGAAGATCCGGCCACCTGCTCAAGCGTGCGCCCCAGCACTTTCTCCATGGCAAGATAGGGCAGAGCGGTGATGTCGCCGGCGCCGTAGAATTTCGGCACATGCTTGCCGGTCAACATCGGCATGATCATCTGTTCCATCTCGAAACCGACGATGGAACTCGCCTCGTCCCCCTCGCCGATCATCGGGATCTTCAGCACGATCGGGCTGGTGATATCGGGCCGGGTGGCCTGCCAGATCACCGCCATGCCGCCCTTGTGAATGATCTTTTCGAGCACAAACCCGTCGAGCACAGCGCCCGGAACAAGGTCGCGCTGCGACCGCACGTCGTTGGTCATGGTATCCTCGATATGAGCACTTTCCGTGTAGTCCTGTTCACGAAAAAGGCCCGATGTCCCTGATCTGTCGCATCGTCCTGATGCGGGCCACAGTCACTCTGCCGCCTCTGCTAAAGCACTTTCAGTGAATTCACATTCCCTGAATGTGCTCCAATTTGCTGTTTTATCGCATTTTCCTCACGCGAACCGGACGCCCACTTCGCTTGAAAATGCTCTCGCCCAGCTATGAACCGGTGTGCAACCGGTCCGCAAGGCGCGGCGGCAGTCCGGCTGCGCGAATCTTGCGCGCGGCGCTCTCTATATCATAGGGCACGCGATGCATAGTGATGCGGCCGGTTTCCGCATCAAGAATCGAATAGGCAGCGGCGGGGTTGCCGTCACGCGGCTGGCCGACCGAGCCAAGCACCACCACCCAGCGCCGCCCCTTGAGCAGCGGCAGGGCAACGCCCGGCGGCGGGGTGAAGGCCTCGATCGGCCGGCCATCGGGAGCATGAAAGAACTGCGGGCGATGCACATGGCCGCAAATGGTGATCCGGCGCGAGGTGTAGCGCAGGCAGACATCGGCATCGCGCGGATGGATGATATAGGGCCAGGTATGAGGGCCGGCGGCGCTGGCATGGACGAACAGGATTTCGCCTTCCTCGCGCAGCAGCGGCATCTCGCGCAAAAAGCCCAGATGGTCCGCCCCCATCTGCTTGCGGGTCCATTCGATGGCCTGCAAGGCAGCGGCGTTCATGTCGTTTTCCGCCTTGAAAACCGCCTCGTCGTGGTTGCCAAGCAGCGCCAGCGCGCCCTTCTGGCAATGCGACATCACCGTTTCCAGACACCAGACCGGATCGGCGCCATAGCCGACTACATCGCCCATGAAGATGATACGGTCGACCGGGTTGCGGGCGATATGCGCCAGGCAGGCAGCCAAGGCCTCGCGGTTGCCATGAATGTCCGAAAGCAACGCGGTCCGCATACGCATGACGACACTCCGAACGCATGCCTGAACCAGGCACGCGCATCACAGGAAACGTTTCCCCCGCACTATCTAAACAGGCAGAGCCCGCAAAGCAAAGGCCACGAAAGGCGTAAGCGGCTCGAAATGTAAGCTTTTTGCCATCGGCCCTGTTCGTTTGCCGGCAGCAAATGCTGTCAAATTGGCATAATCTCAGAGCCTGGACAGCGCCAGACCGCCTCAGCGGTTGTGGCCTTTGCCGTGGTTGCCGTGGTTGCCGTTGTTCCCGTTGTTGCCGTTGTTGCCGTTGTTGCCGTTGTTGCCACCGCTGGCGGACCCGGAGCCTCCACCCGGCGCGGGCGGGAAAGCCTGCGGCGGGGCGGGGAAAGCTTCCGGCGGGGCGATTGATGGCAGCAATGCTGCCTGGCGGGCAGCGCCGGCCCGGGAGCCCGCATCGCCAGCCTGACGGCTTGGGCTTGCCTGTCCCGGCATGCCGGCAACTGAATGCCGGGCTGCCGCAGAGGAGGCATTCGCCGATTGGATGCTGGTCACACCAGCGGCATCGGCCTGAGCAGCGGCCGCTTGCGCTGCTGCCCTGGTGGCCGAACGCTGCGCCGACATTTTCGCCGCAACGCGCGGCGGTGCCAGAGCATCGGCGAAACTGTCGACTTCGGCGCGCGTGCTCCTGGCCGGACCGGAACCGGCGGCGGTTCCGCCGACGCCCATGGCAAAGCCGGAGCGGCGCAGCATGGTCTCGCCCTCAGGACCGGCAACCGAGATCCGTCCGAAATGATTGACAACGCGTGTGCCACTCGCACCGTCGTGCCGGACAGAGGCGACACCGCCGCGGACGCCGAGGGTGGTCACGGGCGTTCGGAGGGTGGCGCCTCCGGTATGGCTGGTCTGCCCGCCAACAAAGCGCAGCGCGCCGCGCGTCAGCGTTGCCGCCATCCGGCCAGAATTGCTGACGCGATCGAACACGAATTCGTCGATCACCACCTGGCTGTTGGGGCCAATGGTCATCGTCGTGCGATCAACAAACAGCACTTGCAGCGCGCCGTTCGGGCCGGTGGTGAGCGTCTCGCCATAGAGAACCGAGCTGCCAACGTTGAGCACGCGCGCCGCGCCGGCGCCGCGCGCCTTCGCTGTCGGGCTGACGGCACCTGCCGTTCCCACTGTCTCGGCGACCGCCGCAGCCGAAAACCCCGCCGCCACCAGAACAAGCAATGAGGCCCGAACCATTCCATACATGGCATTCTCCTCAGAATCGCAGCGTCGGCCCGAACGAGACACTCACATTCCGGCGAGCATAGTTGGGCAAGGTTGAACGGTTGTTGACCAATTGCACGGTGATCCCGAAACCAAGACGGTCGCTCACCGGCGCATCCAGCGAGACCCCGAGCCGCCATTCCCGGTCGCGGCGACGGCGAAGCGGGTCCACCAGCGGATCGGGCGCATCATAGCGCGTATGTGTCCAGCCGACAAAGGGGGCCAACGTCCATTTGCGCCCAAGCGAGGGCACTGCAAAACCATAGGCAACGCCGGCATCGAAGCCATGCGCCCGATGCGCTTGCCGGTCGGCGCGGGCCTCCGCGCGGCTTGCCTGAAGCCGGGCAAACCAGCGCAGGCCAGGCGGGAGCGTGCCGGAAACGGTGACAAAGCCGTTGTGCCAGCGCCCGTTGGACTCGGCGGCTGTCGGCATGCCGGACGAGGTGTGGAAGATGCGCCGGTGCATCTCGTAGCCCGGCTCGACCAAAATCGCGCCCAGCGGGATGGCAAGGGTCACACCCGCGCCAACCGCATGGGCAAAGGGCGCATCGCCGAGTGTCACTCCGCTGGCCAGCAGATAAGGCCGCACCGACCAGCCGGGCAGCAGATCCGGTTCAAGCGCCAGCCGCGGGCCCAGATTTGCCTCGACAACGCCCGCATTCAGCGAGGCCAGCCGGAACTGGCGCGCATAATAGCCGGTCAATTGCGCTTCGATCGTATCGCCGCGCTGGTTCTCCAGATCATGGACAAGGCGCAGGCTGCCCTGCACGAAGGCGTTCCAGTCCGGCTTGCGCAGCGACGTGTTCGGCAGGGAGGTGTCAAAACCGAGCGCCCGAACCAGCGGCGATGACGGCGCGGCATTGGCATTGCTCTGCCAGCGCAAGCCCGTCTGCCCGCTGAAGCTCCAGCCAGTGGGTTGCAGGCGCCGTTCGATCTCGATCAGAAACGCCGCCGCCCGTGCCCGCGTTGCCTCCGGCGCCTCAACAGCAGAGGCCCGCTCGAAAGCCGACCGCGCCAACTCCAAAGCACCAAGGCGCACATACATCTCGCCGATGGCAAGATGGGCGGCCCAATCATCGGGATGGGCAAGCACAACCCGCTCCAGCGCGCCGATGCCTGCCTCGAAATCGCCCATGCGTGCCGCCAGTTCAGCATAGCGGCGGCTCAGCGCCGCATCGGCCGGCGCCTTCAAGACGCGCGCAAACAGCGCATCATGGTCGGCCCTGAGCTGTGGATCATCGGAAATGGGCGCAAGCTGCGCTGCGGCACTGCCGGCCGCCAGCCACATCGCCAAGCCAAACCACAGCCTGTGGCGCAATGCACCGCTCCTGAACCATCAAAGTGGCCTTTTTCCCCGGGCTCCTGCCGACGAAAAGGCGTTCCTTGCAAATCACTTACGTAAAATATGCGCCTTTCCGAATCAATACAATGCGGCATAACCGTATAGGCATTGCCAAATTCAAAGTCTTTTCGTCGATCACGGGTCTTTCCGCTGTATCGTCAGCGATGATGAACAAAAATCTACAGCTTGTTCAGTGCCCTGCCGCCCGGATGTTCATCAGTGCCGTGGCGTTACACCATGCTCCAGACAAAGCGCGCGGCGGTCAGCAGCAGAAAGCAGCCAAAGCCGATCTCCAGGCGCCGCTTGGGCGTTGCATGGGCGAGTCGTGCGCCATAGGGCGCAAGAAAGGTCGAGGTTGGAGCAACCAGCAGGAACCCGAGCACCGATATGAAACCCAGCGACAGCGGCGGCAGGACCGCCATCTGGCTCCAGCCGGCCAGCACATAGCCCAATGCGCCGGGGATCGAGATCAGCACGCCAAGTCCGGCAGAGGTTGCGACCGCCGCATGCATCGAAACGCCGAACAGCGTCAGGAACATGTTGGCGATCACACCGCCGCCGATGCCCATCAGCGATGAGGCCAAGCCGATGACGAAGCCGAAGCTGGCCAGACCCGCCCTGCCCGGCAATTGATCGCCCAGGCGCCAGTCATCGCGACCGGCCAGCAGCTTGATGGCATTGATCGTGGCCACCACCACGAACACAGCCTTGAGCACCTTGCCGGGCGCATAGGCTGCGATGACAGCCCCCAGAGCGACCCCTGCGATGACCGGCAAGGCCCAGATCTTCAACACGTCCATCAGGGTCTTGCCCTTGGCGAGGTGCGTGCGGAACGACTGGATCGATGTTGGAATGATGATGGCGAGCGAGGTGCCGACGCAAAGATGCATCCGCGCTTCTTCCGGCACACCGACAATACCGAAAATCTGGTAGAGCACCGGCACGATCACGGCGCCGCCGCCGACACCGAACAGCCCTGCCAGCAACCCGGTGATCATCCCGGCGCCGAGCAAAGCAGCAGCAAAAAGCAGAAGATCGGCCAGAGGCAGTCCAAGCATCGCAGCGGGTTCCGACTGTCATCCCATGTCTGGCCGATTGGTGCTGGCCGGGCGGTGCTTATCCGTCTAAAAGAATTTTCTCCCATTGCCAAATCTCCAGACACCATGCCGTCGACCGCCGCCCATGCCCCGTTCAACCGCGTCACCTGGGTGGCGATCGGCGGGCTGGGCATTACCCAGATCATCGGCTGGGGCTCGACCTACTACCTTTTGACGCTGCTGGGGCGGCCCATCGCCACCGAACTCGGCCTTTCCCAGGCGTTCGTCTCGGCCGGCCTGTCGCTGATGCTGATCATGGGCGCGGTGTTCGGACCGGTCGCAGGACGCGCGATGGACCAGCGCGGAGCGCGGCCGGTGATGGCGCTGGGCAGCCTGATAGCCTCCGCCGGGCTGGTGGCGCTCGCCTTCGTGCGTGGGCCGGTCGGCTACATGGCTGCCTGGTTCGTGATTGGACTGTCGGCAGCGCTGATCCTCTATCCAGCGGCCTTCACCGCGCTGACACAGATCGCCCCGCATCAGGCGCGGCGGGCGATTTCCTGGCTGACCCTGCCTGGCGGACTGGCTTCGACGGTGTTCTGGCCGCTGACCGAGGCCCTGCTGACAATCATGGACTGGCGCAGCATCTGCCTGTTCTATGCGGCGCTCAATCTCTGTGTCTGTCTGCCGCTGCATCTGGCGGTGATCAGGCGCGATCCGGCCGCCGCAGACCAGCAGGACGAATCAGGGCCATTGCCGCAGGGCCTTCCGGCCGACGCCCGGCGGATGGCCTTTCTGCTGTTTGCGGCGGCGCTGGCGCTCAATTCCCTGCTGGTCACCGGCCTGCTCAACCATTTCATCGCCATCATGCGCGATTTCGGACAACCGGCGCAGGCGGCTGTTGCGATTGGCATGGTGTTCGGCCTTTCGCAGACCTCGGCACGCATTCTCGAACTGATCAGCGGTGCCCGCACCGATCCGTTGATGCTGGGCGTTGCAGTTGCCGCCGGCTTCCCCCTAGCTTTTGCGGCCATGATGGTGGCCCCGGCATCGCTGGTGGCGGGCATGGCCTTTGCGGTGATCCTTGGCATGTGCAACGGGCTGTGGACCATCGTGCGTGGGGCGATGGTGCTGCGGCTGTTCGGTGTCGCCGGCTATGGCGAGAACCTCGGCACGATCATCGTCGCGCAGGGACTGGCGGCCGGGGTGGCGCCGATCCTGCTGGCATCGCTGATGGAAATCGCCGGGGTGTATGCGGCCTTCGTTGCCTGCGGCCTTGTGTCGGCAACGGCGCTGGTTGCCATGGTTCTGCTTTTCCGCCATGCACGCCGCGTCGAGGCAGCAGCGAGACCCGGACCATGACTGATACGGCGCGACAGACCAACGCAGCACGCAAGGAATGGGCAGCGCGCATTTCGGTGTTTGCCAGCGCCTGCATCGCGCTGCTCAAGCTGGCAGCGGGGCTGGTTTCGGGATCGCTGGCACTGCTGTCCGAGGCCGGCCACGCCTTGATCGACCTTGGCGCGACGGTTCTCACCTGGTTTGCGGTCAAGACCGGTGACAAACCGGCTGATGACGAGCACCATTACGGCCATGGCAAGATCGAGGCTGTCGCCGCGTTGGCAGAGACCGGCCTGCTTATCGCGCTCGCCTGCTATGTGCTCTACGAGGCGATTCATCGCCTGCGGTTCGGCGGGGAGGTTCCGGAAATCACCTGGCCGGTGCTGGCCGTGCTGGTGGTTTCGATCTTGGTCGATTTCAATCGCTGGATGCACCTGCGCAAGGTGGCGAAGGAAACCCACTCGGTCGCACTGGCGGCCGATGCGCTGCACTTCTCATCGGATCTGGTCAGTTCGCTGATGGTTCTGGTCGGCCTCGGCGCGGTGATGGCAGGCTTTCCGAAAGGCGATGCGCTGGCGGCGATCGCGGTGGCGATCTTCATCCTGGTGGCGGCATTTGAACTGGGCAAGCGCACCGTCAATACGCTGATCGATGCGGCGCCGCATGGCGCGCAGGACCAGGTTGTCGGAATTCTCAGGGAGATCACCGGCGTCATCGACGTGCGGTCGGTCAAGGTGCGGCCGGCCGGCTCGACGTTGTTCGTCGAGGCGCTGGTCAGCGTGCCGCGGCTGCTGCCGCTTGACCGGGTGCAGCAGATCCGCGAGGCAGCGGCAGACGCGATCACTGCGGCCATGCCGGAAGCGGAAGCGACGATCACCGTCGAGCCGAAGGCGATGGACGACGAAAGCGTGCTCGAACGCGTCATCCTGATTGCCGCAAGGCGACGCATTCCGGTGCATCATGTCACCGTGCAGACGATCGGAAAAAGGCTCAGTGTATCGCTGGATGTGGAGGTGGACGGCCGGATGAGTCTCGCAGCCGCCCATCAGATCGCCACGCGGCTGGAGGCGGCGATCCGCGCCGAATTCGGCCCCGACACCGAGGTCGAGACGCATATCGAACCCCTGGAGGCCCAGGGCCTGGTCGGCATTGATGTTGACGAGGACGAGAGGATCGAACTGGCCCGCATGATCCTGGACTGCGCCAAGCAGATCGACGGCCTGACGCATGTGCATGATCTCCGGGTGCGGCGCACCGACAAGGGACTGGTTGTCACGCTGCATCTGCGCGCTGATCCGCAGGCCAGCGTTGCCGATGTGCATGAATCGGTGGACCGGCTGGAACATCTGGCCCGTGCGGCACGTCCGGACATCGCGCGGATCGTCACGCATGCCGAACCTCGCAAGGAGTGATCGGCTGGTGTAGTTTGGTGATTCGCTTCACGAACTCCGCGAGGCTGCCATGCGCACCGATGTTGCTCCCGTTATCCGCCTTGCCGACTACCAGCCGCCAGATTTTCTCGTCAGGACTGTCGAGATGCTGTTTGACCTCCGGCCCGAGGCAACGCGGGTGCGCACGGTTCTTTCGATGCAGCGCAACGAGCACGGTTTCATCGGAACACCGGTGGTGCTGGAAGGCGACGAGCTGACGCTGGTTGGGTTGAATCTCGACGGAGCACCGCTGCCCGCCGACCGCTATACGGTCGCGCCTGACAAGCTGGTGATTCCCAATCCGCCGGAGCGCCCGTTCACGCTGACGATCGAGACGCTGCTCGATCCGGCCGCCAACACCAAACTGATGGGGCTCTATCGCTCCAACGGAGTCTATTGCACGCAATGCGAGGCAGAGGGTTTCCGCCGCATCACCTATTTCCCTGACCGGCCGGACGTGATGAGCCGCTACCGCGTGCGCATCGAGGCCGATCGCGACGAAGCACCGATTCTGTTGTCCAACGGAAACCCCGGCGCGATCGGATTGATCGAGGGAACAAACCGGCATTTCGCCGAGTGGGACGATCCGTTTCCCAAGCCGTCCTATCTGTTCGCGCTGGTCGCCGGCGATCTCGGCTTCATCTCCGATACGTTCACGACCGCCTCGGGCAAGCCGGTCGAACTCAACATCTTTGTCGAGAAGGGCAAGGAGGACCGCGCCGGCTATGCCATGGATGCGCTCAAGCGCTCGATGCGCTGGGACGAGCAGGCATTCGGCTGCGAGTATGACCTTGGCGTATTCAACATCGTCGCCGTGTCGGATTTCAACATGGGGGCGATGGAGAACAAGGGTCTCAACGTCTTCAATGACCGCTACATCCTGGCCAGCCCGGAGACGGCGACCGACGCCGACTATCACAACATCGAAGCCATCGTCGCCCATGAGTATTTCCACAACTGGACCGGCAACCGCATCACCTGTCGCGATTGGTTCCAATTGTGCCTGAAGGAAGGACTGACGGTGTTCCGCGATCAGGAGTTCTCCTCCGACATGCGGTCACGGGCAGTCGAGCGGATCAGCGCGGTGCGGGTGCTCAGGTCGGCACAGTTCGTCGAGGATGCTGGCCCGCTGGCACATCCGGTACGCCCAGAAAGCTACAAGGAAATCAATAACTTCTACACAGCCACGGTGTATAACAAGGGCGCCGAGGTGATCCGCATGCTCAAGACGCTGATCGGTGGATCGGCGTTCCGGCGCGGCATGGATCTCTATTTTGCCAGGCATGACGGGGAGGCGGCAACCGTCGAGCAATTCATCGCCTGTTTTGCCGAAGCCTCGGGGCGCGATCTCAGCCAGTTCATGCGCTGGTATCGGCAGGCCGGAACGCCGGTTCTGACGGTGCGCCAGAGCTATGATGCCGATGCCCGGCGTCTGACACTGGATTTTTCCCAGACCATCCCGGCTACCCCCGGCCAGCCCGACAAACAGCCAGCCGTCATTCCTGTACTGATGGGGGCGATTGCCGCTGACGGTCGGGAAGTGATCCCCAATCAGGTGCTGGTGCTGGAAAGCCAGCGGGGAACCAAGACCTTCGAGAATATCGCCGAGCCCCCGGTTCTGTCGCTGCTACGCGGCTTTTCGGCGCCGGTGCGGCTCGATTTCGATTGCGATGAGTCTGCCCTGCTGACGCTGGCGCGGCATGACAGCGATCCGTTCAATCGCTGGGAAGCGTTGCAGACCTATGCGATGCGCTTGCTCAAGCGCTCGGTCGCCGAGGTGCGCGCCGGGCGCACGCCGCTGACCGATGCGGGGCTGGCCGACGCATTCCGTGCACTGCTGGCAGACGGCGCCATCGACCCTGCGTTTGCCGCGCTGGCGCTGACCTTGCCGGGCGACAATGATGTTGCGCGCGAGATCGGCGCCGATGTCGATCCTGATGCGATCGGCGCCGCACTCGATGCACTTTCTGCCGACATCGGCGCGGCGTGCCTGACAGCGGCCGAAGTGCGGCATGAGGGGCTGTCCGCCCCGCGCCCGTTCTCAGCCGATGCGGAGAGCGCCGGCCTGCGCTCGCTCAGGGGCGCAGCGCTCGCCTGGCTGGCCTGGGGCGATGCCAAACGCGGCAGCGCGACCGCGCTTGCCCAGTTTGAATCCGCCACGACGATGACCGATAGGCTGAACGCGCTGGCTGTGCTCAATCGTCTGGGCGGAGCGGGCCGTGATGCGGCCTTCCAATCTTTCGAGAAGCGCTATCGCGATGAACCGCTGATCCTGGACTCGTGGTTTACCTTCCAGGCGATGACCCGGACGCGCGATGCGCTGGAGCGGGTGCGCAAACTGATGGACCATCCCGGCTTCGTGCGCACCAATCCCAACCGCGTGCGCGCGCTGATCGGCGCCTTCGCCAATGCCAATCCACGTCAATTCCATCGTCCCGACGGTGAAGGCTATCGCTTCCTGGCGGGTTTCATCCGCGACTATGACGCGATCAATCCGCAGGTCGCTGCCCGGCTGGCGACAGCCTTTCGCAGCTACCGAACCCTTGAGGCCGGCAGGCAGAAGAAGGCCGCAGAGGCCCTCCGCTCGCTGCAGGATAGCGGTCCTTTGTCGCGCGATGTCGCCGATATCGTCGAACGGGCCTTGGCATAACGTGCAAGCCATACCGTATGGATACAAGAAATAAAATCAAACATAACAAGAATAAAAAGCGAACATCAAGATCTGAATGGCAGAAGACCTACCAACCTGAGACGTCTGCTGATTCTCGACCGGCCGGCACAGGGCAAAAAACTAAAAAAACGGTAATTTTTCTTCTGGACAGCGCCCGCAAGCCAGATTCAACTGTGACTGATTCGGGGCGCGTCGCTGGTCCTCGTCGGGCAAACTTTCGTTCGGTTTTATCGTTGGGGGACAGCATGGCGCGGATTGACGCGACCAGTGCGCGGGAGACCTTTGCGTCAAGTCTGGGATTGGCACAATCGATGGGCCATCCCGGTTATGGGCGCCTGACGCGGGCCAAACCCTGGATCCACCGGGCGGTCCCAATCCTGATCGTGGTCTTTCTTGCGGTGGTGGGCACCAGCGGCATCGTGCATCTGCTGCAATCGCGCGATGCGGCCATCGCCGGCGCCCGCAAGGATCTGGAAGTGGCGGCCGCGCTGGCTGCGTCGCGGCTGAAAGACGCCCTGGCCACCCGTGGCTCCAGCGAGATCAGCGAGGAGATCACGGCGGTTCTCGTGCCGCCATCGGCGCTGACCGACCATCGCCAGCTGCTGATCGTCAATGCCAATGGACAGGTGCTCGGCGCCGATCCGGTGGGTATCGGCCCGGTCAAGACCCTCGGCGATCTGATCGGCGGGGCTGACGACCTCATCAGGTTCGGCGAACGCAACGGCGTTGTGACGGTTCCGCTCAACCGCGGCGGCGAAGCCATCGCGGCGGCGCGAAAACTGGGGGAGGGCCCGGCCGGTTCCCTGATCGCAGTGGTCACCCAGCCGATGGATGCGGTGCTGGCCGGCTGGTTCTCGCTGACCCAGGGGGTGGTCACGCTGATGATCACACTGGGCGGCATGGTCGCCTCGCTGGGCTTTGCCTTCTATGTCGAGGCTGCGCGGGCCAATCGGTCGGATACGTTCTGCTCGAATGTCATGATGCGGATCGACACCGCGCTGGGCGAAGCGCGCTGCGGCTTGTGGCAATGGGATATCGTGCACGGCAGATTCTACTGGTCCGACTCCATGTTTGCGCTCATCGGCTACGAGCCCAAGCAGGAGCCGCTTGCCTTCGGCGAGGTGCAGGCGCTGATCGAGCGAAACGACTTTGACCTGATGGCGCTGGCCAATGCGATGCTCAGGACAGGGTCGCATTCCACAGAGCAGGAGTTCCGGATGCGCCATGCCAGCGGCCATTGGGTCTGGCTGCGCGCCCGGCTTCAGCTCAATACCGATATCGACGGCTCGGCCCCACGGCTGACCGGTGTCATCATCGACGTGACCGAGCAGAAGCGTTTTGCCGAGCAGACACGGCGCGCTGATGAAAGGCTGTCCGATGCGATCAACGCGATTTCCGAAACCTTCGCGCTGTGGGATTCCTCAGGCCGGCTGGTGCTGTGCAATGCCAAGTTCCGCGCGCTTTATGGGATCGACCCCTGTGCCGACATCATCGGCCAGCACCATGACGCCCTGATTGCCGCCTCGCATGTTGCCAGTTCGATGGACCTGACGGCGGCGGCGCACCACAATGCGTCCCGCGTTTACGAAAGCCAGCTTGCCGATGGCCGCTGGGTGCAGATTTCCGAGCGACAGATGGACGGCGGCGGGTTCGTCTCCGTGGGCACCGACATCACGGCGCTCAAGGAACACGAGCGGCGGCTGGCCGACAGCGAGCATCGGTTGATCGACACCGTGTCCGATTTGCGTCGGTCGCGCCAGGCGCTGCAGTTCAAGACCATTGAACTGGCCGATCTTGCCGAGAATTACCGCGCCCAGCGGATCGCGGCCGAAGCCGCCAACCGCGCCAAGACCGAGTTCCTGGCCAACATGAGCCATGAATTGCGCACGCCGCTCAATGCAATCATCGGCTTTTCGGAAATCATGGAAAGCCGGCTGTTCGGCTGTCTCGGCTCGGACAAATATGAGGAATATGTCGGGGACATCCGCAAGGCCGGCACCGGACTGATGGGCATCATCGACGATATTCTCGAGATGTCGCGCATCGAGGCCGGGCGGGTGCAACTCAACCGCGAGGTCGCCGACCTTTCAACGATCGTGCAGGCTGCGGTCATGCAGGTTCGCCCGGAGGCCGAGACCAAGACAATTCAGCTGCGCACGGCAACGCCGGATCTGGTGTCGCTCTCCTGTGATCCGCGCGTGCTGAGACATGCGCTGGTGCAATTCCTGCGCAACTCGGTGAAATACACCGGCTCCGGTGGGGCGATTGCAGTGCGGGTGCGCCGGAGCGGGGACGGCGTCAACATCTTCATCGAGGACAACGGGATCGGTATCGCGCCGGAAAACCTCTCCAGGTTCGGCGCGCCGTTCGAGGTGTTCAGCCAGCAGCTCGACAACGGCAACAAGGGTTCAGGACTGGGCGCTGCCATCGCCAAATCGCTGATCGAACTGCATGGCGGCCGGCTGAGAGTGCGCTCTGCGATCGGAATTGGCACCATCATTCTGGTCCATCTGCCGCTGTCGCCAGTGGTTGATCCCGGCCCCCTGCCCGACATCGGTCACCCGCCGAGCCCGCTACTGCATTAACCCTCCGCCGGCTGCTCTACTCCCGCACCGGCCCGAGCGTCCGCTCAAAGATACGGCGCACGTCCTTGCCCAGGCGGGTAATCTCAGTGACCAAAAGCTTGAAACTGGGCAGGCCGGTGGCCTGTGCCAGCTTCAACTTGAAGGCTGGTGGCTGCTCATCAACCGCCTTGTCGTCGATCAGCACGATCCTGAGCGCCTGGGTCAGGCCGGAATAGAGCGCGTAGGCCTCCAGCAGGAGATCGGCATCATCGCGGGCGATGCGGCCGGCTTCGCCGGCAGCGGCAATCGCCGCCCGAACGCCGGTGCCGGCTGCAAGGCCCGGCGCCGCCTGCGTGAGAACGATGAACTGGGCAATGAATTCGATATCGACCAGCCCGCCCGGCATGAGTTTGAGATCAAAGCGGCCGCTCGCCTTGCGTTCCTGATCCATCAGTGCCCGCATGGAGGCGATTTCGCGGGCGGTCTTCTTGGGGTCGCGCGGCTTTGCGATGACATCGTCGATCGCAGCCATCAGCGGACCGAACAGGCTTTCGTCGCCGGCGACGGGGCGGGCCCGCGTCAGGGCCATATGCTCCCAGGTTTCGGCTTCATCGCGCTGGTAGGAATGGAACGAGGCGAGCGACACCGCCACCGGCCCCTTGCGACCGGATGGCCGAAGCCGCAGGTCGATCTCGTAGAGCGCGCCGTTGCGCAAAGGCGCCGACAGCGCCGAAATCAGCCGCTGGGTCAGCCGGGCGAACCATTCGGAGGGGAACAGGGGCTTGTCACCATCCGACATCGCATCGCCCGGGCAATCGTAGACGATCACCAGATCAAGGTCGGACTGGGCGGTCATTTCGCGTGAGCCGAGCTTGCCATAACCCAGGATCGCCATGCTCGCACCGGGGATGCGTCCATGCCTGATCGCCAGATCGGCGATCGTGCGGCGCAGCACGATCCTGAGGAACGCCTCGGCGATCGCCGTATGCGCCCCGCCAGCATCGACCGCCGGCAGAACGCGCGAAAGCACCTGACCGGCGACGAGAAACTGCTCGTGACGGGCCATGGTGCGGGCATGTTCCAGAAACAGTTCGGCGTCCTTCTCGCGCTGCAACTGCGCCTCGGCGCGGGCCTCGATCTCTACCTCCTCCGGAAGGCGGGTGAAGCCGGCATCGACCACAATGTCGAGCACATGCGGCGTTCGGGCGACGATCTCGGCAAGACGCGGCGCCGAGCCGAGAATTTCGGCAAAGAGATCGCGCACGCCAGGGTGGTTCTTCAGGATCGAGAAGAGTTCGACTGCCGCAGGCATCTTGCCCAGCGCAGTATCGAAGGCAATCAGCGCCGCATCGGGATCGGAGGAATTGCCGAAGGATTCCAGCAGCGCCGGGATCAACTCTGTCAATGTCTCGCGGGCGCGCGCACTGGTGACCGCCGAGCGCCGGCCAAAATGCCAGCCGCGCACCGTATCGGCCACCATCGCCGGCTTGGCGAAGCCGAGCTTGCGCAGCGTTTCCAGCGTCGCCGGGTCATCCTCGACGCCGGTGAACACCAGACTGCCGACTTCCGAGGCAAGACCGGGGGTCGATTCGAACAGCCGGGCATAGTGCCGCTCAACGGTGAGCAGCCGGCGGGTCAACGCCTTTTCGAACCCCGCCCGGGTATAGCCGCAGAAGCGGGCGAACCGGTCAAGTTCCTCATCATGCGTAGGCAGCCGCTGAGTCTGTTCATCGCCGACCATCTGAATGCGATGCTCGATGGAGCGCAGGAAGCGATAGGCTTCGGCAAGGTCGTCGCGTGCCGCCGCAGTGATCCAGCCATCCGTGACCAGCGCCGCCAGCATGTCGAGCGTGCGCGAGCCCCTGAGTTCCGGTCGGCGGCCGCCATAGACGAGTTGCTGGGTTTGAACAAAAAACTCGATCTCGCGGATACCACCGCGCCCGACCTTCACGTCATGGCCGGCGATGGCAACACTTTCATGCCCTTTGACGGCGTAAATCTGTCGCTTCATCGCGTGAATGTCAGCAATCGCGGCGTAATCGAAATACTTGCGCCAGATGAACGGCACCAGCTGGCGCAGAAATTCCCGCCCCGCCGCTAGATCGCCGGCAACCGGCCGCGCCTTGATCATCGCAGCGCGTTCCCAGTTCTGGCCAACGGTCTCGTAGTAAGTATAGGCAGCTTCAACGGGAACGACGATCGGCGTCGAGCCGGGGTCCGGTCGCAAACGCAGGTCCACGCGCTGGACATAGCCATCGGCATTGCGATCAGAAAGCAGCCGGACCATCTGCTTGGTCATCCGGACAGCCTGATCCTGCGGATCGCGGGAGGGACGGAACGTCGCCGATTCCGGATCGAAAAAGACGCTCAGGTCAATGTCAGAGGAGTAATTGAGCTCCCCTGCCCCGTGTTTGCCCAGGGCGAGGATGAACATGCCGAGCTGCTGCAGCGGCCTTGCCGGATCGGGCGGGGCGAGCTTGCCCTCGGCGATTGCATGGCGCAGCACGAAATCAAACGCGCCGATGACGCAGGCATCGGCAAAATCGCTGAGCCCGGCAACAACCTGATCAACACTCCACACGCCGCCAAGATCGGCCATCCCGATCAGCAAGGCGGCCTCAGCCTTGAGACGGCGCAGACGCCGCATCGCATCGGCATCCGAGGCGAGGCTGGCGGTGTCGATCGCGATATTGACCAGGCGTCGGACATGATGATCCGGGCTGTCGGCCAGCAGCGCCGCCGCCCGCCCGGGGTCACGGACCACGAGACGCCAGAGATAATGCGAGCCTTCCTGAATGCCGGCCAGCAGATCGCGCGCCTTCGGATACTGGCCAAGCACACGGGCCAGATCGGCAGCGCCTTCGTCATCATGGGCACAGAGCAGATCGACCTGCTTCAATCCCGCCTTGGAAAACTTTGGCCCGGCGACGAGGCGCCCAGCCAGAACTCCAGTCTCAATCACCGCGTCACGCCCTCCACTCTGGCGAGCGGCAAGGATAGTATGGCTTTGGTGCCGGGGCTATTGTCTTCGATGCGAATGGAACCGCCATGCAGGCGCGCAATCGCCGCAACCACGCTGAGACCAAGGCCGTAACCTGGCTGGGCCCGGCTCTTCTCAAGCCTTACAAAGCGATCCAGCACCTTTTCCCGCGCCTCGGGCGGAATTCCCGGACCGTGATCGGACATGGCGATTTCGGCCATGCCGTCATGTGTGGAAAGCGCAAGACGCAAGGGTGGCGGTTTTGTGCCCTGATCCGCCGGGCGACCATATTTGACCGCATTGTCGATGAGATTGGCGAGAGCCTGTCCGAGAAGCTCGCGGTTGCCGCGGACGACCGGTGTCGCCTCGATCGAGAGGGCAAGGTCCAATCCGGCCTCCTCAGCTGCCGGCTCGTAGAGCTCGGCCACGTCGGAGACGACCCCCGCAAGTTCGACATCGGCCAACGCCCCAGGAACAGCACCGGCCTCGACGCGGGCGATCATCAGCAAGGCATTGAATATGCGCATCAACCCGTCGGATTCCTCGATTGTCCTATCAAGCGCTGCCTTGAGTTCCTCAGGTGTGGAGGCGGTGCGCAATGCCTCTTCCGCGCCGGCACGAAGCCGCGTCAGCGGTGTGCGCAGGTCATGGGCGATGTTGTTGGAGACATCGCGCAGGCCCGCCATCAGTTCGTTGATTCGGTTCAGCATCAGGTTGAGATGCTCGGCCAGGCGGTCGAGCTCGTCGCCGACCCCGCGCACCGGCAGGCGCTCGGCCAGATTTCCCGCCATGATGCGGCTGGCGGCCTCTGTCATGCTGTCGATCGGACGCAGCACCCGGCGTGACACGACCCAGGCGCCGATGCCGCCCAGCACGAAAACCAGCGCCAGCGACATGGCCATCGACTGGCGGATCACCAAACGCATGCGCTGACGATCATCGAGATCGTGGCCGACGACCAGGGTCAGATTGTTTGGCAGACGAAACAGACGCACTCGGGCGAAAGTCTGCTCGGAAGCGCCGTCCTCGGCGCGGGTATAGGAAAGTTCGTGCCAGCCCGGCTGGCGTTGCAGGACCGCGCCGATGTTGACGGCATTGCCGGCAATCTGTTCGCCACGCGCATCAGCGAACAGATAGAAGAAGCCCCGCGCCTCGCGGCTGCGCCGTTCGATCGAGGCGGCCAGCCGTCGCGGGCCACCGAGGCGATACTGTTCGGCCAGACTGTTAATCTCGGTCTCGATGGTCTCGTTGAGCTGCGCTTCCAGCACCCGGCGCGTATTCCAGGCGATGTAACCCAGCAGAGCCGCTGCAAACAGCACGAATACCAGAAGATAGGTCACCACAAGCCGGAAGGCCGTGGTGCGTATGAGCTTAGCGAAGCCCGTCACGGATCATGTATCCGGCGCCACGCACCGTATGCAGCAGCGGGCGGTCGAAGTTCTTGTCGATCTTGGCACGCAGGCGGGAAATATGGACGTCGATGACATTGGTCTGCGGATCGAAATGATAGTCCCAGACATGTTCGAGCAGCATCGTGCGCGTCACGACCTGTCCGGCATGGCGCATCAGGTATTCCAAGAGCCGGAACTCGCGCGGCTGAAGATCGATGGCGATGCCGCCGCGCCGGGCAGAATGGGCCAGCCGATCCAGTTCCAGATCGCCAACCCGGTAGATCGTCTGCGCCGGCGAGGCCGCCCGCCGGCGGCCCAGCGCTTCGACGCGCGCCAGAAGTTCAGTAAAGGCATAGGGCTTGGTGAGATAATCATCGCCGCCAGCGCGCAGGCCCATGACACGATCATCAACCTGCCCAAGCGCCGAAAGCACCAGGATCGGCAAGTCACGCCCTTCAGCCCTCACGGAGCTGATCAGCGAAAGGCCGTCACGACGGGGCAGCATGCGGTCTATGACCGCAACATCATAAGTAGCGCTCAGCGCCATTTCGAGGCCAGTCTCGCCATCGACCGCATGATCGACACCATGGCCGGATTCGCGCAAGCCCTTGATCAGATAACTTGCAGCTTCGGCATCATCCTCGACGACCAGAATCTTCATGGGAGGTCTTTAGCACATTCAGACATGAACCGGCAGGCTGAACCTGTTGAATGATCCAGCCTGCCGGCAAGGTGATCCCGGAACAGCTTCGCCATTTGGGGGGCGACGGGGGGTGAACAGCGGGCCTCTCCGGAAGCGCTCTCACCTTGTCAGTCCGGCCGTTTCCGCAACCTGTCCGGAGAATGACATTTTCGTCATGTCCGGGGCGGAGTGTCCTCGCCGGTCAAGCGGGCAAGCTCGGCGCGCTCATCTTCGGTCAATTCCCGAACCGCACCGTCCACCACGGGCCGGTGATTACCGAACTGGCGGCGAGCCACGATGACCCCGGCCCCCAGGGCAAAAACCGGGAGCAGCCACAACAATGCATTGTGCAGGGAAAAGGTCGGCCGCAACAGAACGAATTCTCCATAGCGGGCAACCAGGAATGATTTGACCGCACTGTTGCTATCGCCAGCGGCAATACGTTCGCGCACTATTCTCCGCAGGTCCTTGGCCAGATCGGCGTCAGAATCGTCAATTGACTGATTCTGGCAGACGAGGCAGCGCAATTCGGCGGAGATTTCCCGGGCACGGGCTTCCTGCGCCGGGTCAGCCAGACGTTCGGACGGCGACAGCGCCGCTACCGGCCCGGCAAGGCCCAATACAGCAAGCGCGGCGAAAAGCGTGCGGCGGCTCATTCGGCGGGCTCCGGCTTGGCACCCGGCGCCACGCGCCGTCGCGGAGCAGCAATGCGCATCCGCCGATCGGTGAGTGATAGAAGGCCGGCAAGAGTCATCACCAATGGCCCCAGCCAGATCAGCAGCACGTAGGGCTTCCAATAGGCCCGCACATCGAGCTTGCCTTCATGCGCATCGCCGACTGCAAGGTAGACCTCGCCGAGTCCGCGTTGCAGACGTGATGTCTCTGACGTCGGCATGGAGCGGCCGACATAGGTGCGCTTGCCCGGTTCCATGCGCATCAGTTCCACACCGTCCTTGCGGGCGGTGAACTGGCCTACGGTGGCAATGAAATTCGGGCCGGTGGTCCGCCGCATTCCTTCAAAGCTGATCTCTATCCCGCCCACATTCAGCGTCTGGCCAGGTTCAAGGTTTGCAATCTGCTCCTCATGGAAAGCGGTGGCGGCAATGCCGATCACCATCAGGCCGACACCCATATGCGCCAGCGCCGCTGCAACAATGGTGCGCGGCAGACCGAACAGACGGGAGAAGAACGACCCGGCGCCGCTGCGCATCGCCCGAATGCGCAGGTCATCCAGGGATCCCACCACGACAAAAGCGCCCAGCCCCAACCCCAGAGCGGCAATCGCCTCTCGCCCGCTGGACAGTGCCAGCACCGCCAGCATCACCGCAGCGCCGGCCAGAATCGCCACGAACAGGCGCATGGCGATCGGCAGCAGTTCTCCGCGCTTCCACGCAAGCTGCTGACCAAACGGCATAGCCAGCAGGATGGGCAGCGACAGCGGCACGAACGTAGCGTTGAAGAACGGCGGGCCCACCGAGATCTTGTCGCCCGTGACCGCTTCCAATGCCAGAGGATAGAGCGTGCCGATAAACACGGCCGCACAGGCAGCGGAGAGAAACAGGTTGTTGAGCACCAGGCTGCCCTCGCGCGAGACCGGCGAGAACAGCGCTCCCCCGGCCAGCTGCGGTCCACGCATCGCAAAGAGCAGCAACGCTCCGCCGATGAAGGCGCAGAGAATGAGCAGGATGAAAACGCCGCGCGCCGGGTCGGAGGCAAAGGCATGCACCGAGGTCAGCACGCCCGAACGGACGAGGAAGGTGCCGAGGAGCGACAGCGAAAAGGCCAGCACCGCAAGCAGGATGGTCCAGACCTTCAGCGCTTCGCGCCGCTCCATAACGATCACGGAATGCAGGAGCGCGGTGCCAGCCAGCCAGGGCATCAGCGAGGCATTCTCGACCGGATCCCAGAACCAGTAGCCGCCCCAGCCCAATTCGTAATAGGCCCAGTATGACCCAAGCGCTATGCCACCGGTCAGGGTCGTCCAGGCGGCCAGAATCCACGGCCTAACGATGCGGGCCCAGGCGGCATCGATGCGGCCGAGAATCAGCGCCGCAGCCGCGAAGGAAAACACCACCGAAAAGCCGACATAGCCGATGTAGAGCAGCGGCGGATGCAGCGCGAGGCCGGGATCCTGCAAGACAGGATTGAGCGACCGCCCCTCGGTCGGAGCCGGCAGGACGCGCAGGAACGGATTGGAGGTGAACAGGATGAAGGCAAGGAAAGCGGCAACGATCGAGGATTGTACAGCAATCGTCGCCGCACGCAGTGGCGACGGCATCGAGCGGCCGAAAGCCGCAACGCAGGCGCCGAACAGCACCAGAATCAGCACCCACAGAAGGATCGAGCCCTCGTGGTTGCCCCAGACGCCGGAGAACCGGTAGATCATAGGCTGGTCGGTATGGCTGTTTTCGAAAACATTGGTGACCGAAAAGTCCGATCCGACATAGGCATAGGTGAGCGCGCCAAAGGCCAGGGCGACCAGCAGAAACTGCAACACGGCAGAGGGCGGGCCGAATGCCATCAGCCGGCCGTCATTGCGCAAGGCGCCCCAAAGCGGCAACACCATCGCCACAAGCGACACCGCAAGCGCCAGAGCGAGGGCGAAATGGCCGAGTTCGACGATCATTTCGGTTTGCCCTCCCCACCGGGCGCGGCATCACCCTGCCAATGCCCCTGCTTCTTCAGCGCATCCGATACTTCGCGCGGCATGTATTTCTCGTCGTGCTTGGCAAGCACGGTATCCGCGTTGAAACTGCCATCAGCCTGCAGCGTGCCCTCACAGACAACGCCCTGTCCCTCCCGGAACAGATCAGGCAGCAGGCCGGAATAACGCACGGTCATCGACCGCGTTCCGTCAGTCACCCTGAAGACAACCTGCTGGGCACCGGGACGCTCGACACTGGCATTTTCGACCAGACCGCCCAGACGAAACCGCGTGCCAGGCTGGACATTGAGCTGGGCCACCTCCGCCGGCGAGCGGAAGAACACGATGCGATCATTGAGAGCGGTCAGGATCAGACCGACCGCGACCGCCAGAACCAATCCTGCCGCACCAATCAAGGCAAGCCGGCGCTGCTTGCGCGTCATGGCGCGCCTCCCTCTTTGACACCCAGTTCTCCGGCCAGAGCATTGAGTGTCTCCAGCGCGGCGGTATTGTCCGCAAGGCCGGCGCGCGCGCGCCCGAGCATCTCGCCAGCACGATCCTTTTGCCCGAGCACAGCCAGCGACCGGATCAGACGCCCCCATTCCTCCACGCTGCCACCCTTCTCGGTCAGGCGTTGAGCCAGCCCGTCGACCATGCCACGGATGGCATCGTTGCGCTCAGCCTCCGGCAGGGCTTTCAGCGCATCGCCGCCAGGCGGCAGGGCTGTTGCCTTGGACAGGCGGGCGATCTGGGCATTGACCGCCTGCTTCTCTGCCTCGTCGCTGACGTCCTCGGCGAGGCGTCTCAACTGTTCGACGGCCGAGGCGACATTACCGTCCTGCTCGGCAAGCAGGGCAAGATAGAAGCGGCTGCGCGCCAGCTTGGGGTCCAGCTTGTTGGATGCGATCAGCGCCTTGCGCGCGTCTTCGTTGATCTCGCCTTGCGAAGCAAAAATCATGGCCTCGGCAAAATTGGCAAGCGTTTCGCCCGTTTCCCCTTTCAAAGCCACAATGCGGCCCGCAGAGGTCGCCGCGCGATCATAACGGGCCATCCGCATGTAAACCGGAAAAGCCAGTTCATGACCGCGCAGATCGTCAGGATTCTCTGCCAGATGGGCCTCGAGCCGCGCGAGCAGCCGCGCCATGTCCTGCTCCGCACGGGAAATGTCGGTGCGCGTCGCAAAAGGCATGTCAGGCAGTCCCGGCTTGCCTTGCCGAAGATAGAACAGGGAGGCCAGAACCGGCAATGCCACCAGCACGGCCAGCGCCATGACCACACCAAGGGTCCGGGTCTGGGCATTGCCATCGCCGCCGGCAGCCCTGGCATTGGCCAGAAGCTTGCGGGCGGCATCCGTGCGCAAGCTGCTGGCCTCGCCCTCGCTCAGCAGGCCGGCGCCGAGCTGACGTTCGATTTCAGCCTCCTGCGCCTTGTAAAACAGAACATCGGCGCTGGCAGCATCCATCGTCGCCGGTTTGGCAACCAGCGAACGGATCAGCGGGATCAGGGCGGCGACAACCAGCAGCGCCGCAGAAAGCCAGAAAAACATGGCAGGGGGCATACCCCAGCTTCGAGCCAAAAGGAACGCGATTTATCAAGTCGCGTGCGCGTCCTTCCGGCAGAAACCCGACCAAATTGCGGCAGGTCAAACGCTCGGCAGGGTCAGCACGGCCCGCAACCCGCCAAGTGGCGATTCTTCAAGTTCGAAGCGGCCGTGATAGAGGCCGGCAAGATCAACGACGATCGACAGCCCCAGCCCGGAGCCTGGTCTGGTCTCATCGAGCCGGCGCCCCCGCCGCGTGGCCTCGATCCGGCCTTCAGGCGGAAGGCCCGGTCCGTCATCGTCGATGATGATGCGCAAGGGATGGGCAGCAGCCATGTCCGACGCCACTTGCGCCACTGTGATCTCCACCCGTGACGATGCCCACTTTCCGGCATTGTCGACAAGATTGCCGACCATATCCTCGAAATCCTGGCGTTCGCCGCGAAATCGCAGGCCTGACACGCCCGAATGGGCGAAGGACAGGTTCCGGTCGCGGTAGATTTTCGGAAAAGTCCGCAAAAAGGCGGCAATGACGGGGTCGACGTCCGTCACGGAGCCTATGGTTGCGGCGCGCGTCGCCGCCCGGGCACGGTCCAGATAGTATTGCACCTGATCCTTCATCACCGCCGTCTGCTCGCGCAGCTTGTCGGCAAGCGGAGTTTGATCGCCGGACGCCTCGTTGACCAGCACGGAGAGCGGCGTCTTGAGCGCATGGGCGAGATTGCCGACCTGCATCCGCGCGCGATTGACAATATCGCGGTTGGCCTCGACGAGCTGGTTGAGTTCCTGGGCAAGCGGGGCCACCTCGTCGGGAAAGGTCTCGCCGATGCTGTCGGCCTCACCACGGCGAATGTCCTCGAGACCGCGGCGCAGGCGCGCCAGCGGCTGGAGACCGAAACGCACCTGAATGATCGTGGAGGCGACAAGCGCCATGCCCAGCAGCAGGAACGTCAGGATCAATGCCGTGTTGAAACTGCGGGTCTGCGCATCAATGTCGGCAGAATTGCCGCCGACCGAAATGTAGTAACGGTTGTCGTCGCCAAGATCGATCAACTGTTCCAGCATGCGAAGGCGCCGACCATCCGGACCGGCAAGATAGCCTTCGCCGGTGTCAGACTGGCGGGCAGGATCCAGCGGGCTGACCAGATAGGGCAGGCGGGTGGAAAAGAGCGACCGCGACACCCGCAGGATAACATCCGTGCTTTTTTCCTGATCGACCTTGACGATCTGCCAATACCAGCCCGACAGCGGAATCTGGAACTGCGGCTCGCCGAGATTGCCGACATCTGTGCTGGTGCCATCGGTCACCGCCGCGATGTCTGCCACCAGAACCTTCATGTAAAGCCGCAGCCGCTGATCGAATGCAGTGGTCACGGCGCGGCTGTTCACCGATGACAGAACCACGCCAGCAGAGAGTAGAATGAGGCTGCACAGCGCCGTTGCCGACAGCAGCAGGCGGCCGGATAGGGACGTCAGCCTGCCGCCCGCCATTGGCGTCAGCGCGGTGGCTTGATGGGCTGGCCGACCAAATAGCCGAGGCCGCGGACGGTTTCGATGATGTCCACGCCGAGCTTCTTGCGCAGACGCCCGATGAACACTTCGATGGTGTTGGAATCGCGGTCAAAATCCTGGTCGTAGAGATGTTCGACCAGTTCAGAGCGTGACACCACCCGCCCCTGGTGATGCATCAGATAGGCAAGCAGTCGATACTCGTGGCTGGTGAGTTTGACCGGATTGCCATCGACCACCACCTTGCTGGAACGGGTATCGAGAAGCACCGGACCAACCTGAAATTCACTGGTCGCATGGCCCGCGGCCCGGCGCACCAGAGCACGAAGACGCGCAAGCACTTCCTCAAGATGAAACGGCTTGGTCACATAATCGTCCGCGCCAGCATCAAACCCCTGAACCTTGTCGCTCCAGCGGTCGCGCGCCGTGAGGATCAGAACCGGCATCCGCCGCCCGGCCTTGCGCCATTTCTCAAGCACCTCGACACCGCCCATGCGCGGCAGGCCGAGATCGAGGATCACCGCATCATAGGGTTCGGTCTCGCCGAGGAAATGACCTTCCTCCCCATCGAGTGCCGTGTCGACCGCGTAGCCCGCATGCTGAAGGGCCGTGACAAGCTGGCGATTCAGATCCTTGTCATCCTCGACGACGAGCAGTCTCATGATGGAAAGCTTCCGGGTGTTGAATGGGTCAGCGTTGGTCCCGGATGGCGCTGGTCGTCGCATCGACAGTGACGCGCGAGACCTTGCCGCCGGGGGCCAGGATGGCCAGAACATACACCAGTCGCTCGTTCACGCGACAGAGATTTGCTGAGACCACGTCCCCGCGGACCGAGGCACGGGCCGCACGGGTTGCCTGCTGGATGCTGACGAGCTTGTGCGAAAGGATTTCCGTGCGGGCCTGTTCGTCCGTCAGGCAGCCATCCGCCGCAGGCGAAGCAGCGGCTGCAGGGACCAGCGCGGCCATCAGGGCCAGCAGGAACAGACAGGTTCGGATCATCCGGCAATCGTGGTTCCCAGCCCCTGAACCCGTCATGAACGCGCTGGCGCGAGATCACGCTGTGCCTTGACGGTTCAATCAGGACACAGCGTGATCTGGGGCGTCAGACGATCTTGCGGGTGGCGCCGATTCTGAACAGCATCGATGCGATGAAGCTCGCCCCGGTGACAACCTTGAGGACGGAATCGACAACAGCGCTCTGGTCAACGCCGCCGACATCGACCCCCAGAAGACCGGCCCCGAAAGCGGCCAATCCGATAACATTGGCCCAGACCGTGCGGCTTTCGATCAGTGATTTGCTTCCATTCATGGCACTTGACTCCTGTGGTTGGGATTGGTGGGCGGATGACAAGGGTGCGCCGGATAGGTCTGCGGCAAGCGAGAGCGCGAGGCGCTCGATCGCTTCGACACGCCGCAGCCAGCCGCGCCCGAACACGAAGAACGTCTTCAGCCGACCGAGAAAGCCGCGCCGTGCCGCACAGATGGCTCGGATCACGTCCACAGATCTGGCAGCCCTTGCGGCACGGATTGTGTCAACGCCAGCGATGCCATCGGCCGCTAAGCCCAGGATCCGCTGCAAGGTGCGCACGGCGCGATCGACGCCGGAATTGACCGCGTAGTCAAACACCGCGAGATCGATGCCGGCAGGCAGTTCGTCCCCGCCCACCGCATCCCAGTAGAGCCGCCGGTAGATGACCTCGGCCTCTGAACGCTGGAGTGCGCGCACCTCGGCCCTGGTCACCGGGCGCCCGCGCCATTCGGCCAGCACCGCGCGGGTGATGCCGAGATTGGTGGCACCACCCGGATCGGCCGGGTGATCGGAGTAGCCGCCTTCATGTCGCAGGGTGAGAGCGAGGCAGCGGGAGAAATTGCGGGCAACCATCAGCAACCTTTCACAACGGACAGATCAGACAGAAAGGCGGACCGGGATGGTCGCGACGTGAGCCGTGCCGTCGCCGATGCTCTGGCTGATCTGGACAATACGGACCGACAGGGCAGCCTGAACCGAGCCGAAGTCGGCAATTTCATCGGCCGCCGGGTAGAGAACCTGCGGCATATTGGTGGCAAGACGGCGCTTGAGCGTGGCGCCGGAATAGATATCGACCCTGTAGGCCTCGCTGCCCTCCGACAGGGGCACCTCCAGAACGTCCCACGAATCGCCATCGCGCCGGGTCCGCCGTATCCAGGTCAGTTCGATGCCGGCCGGCAGCCGTCTGGCACGAGCGAACACCGGGGCCAGCGGCCTTAATGCCGCATTTCCTGCCGGATGGTCGAAGGACAGGGCGCCAGGGTCGGCATGGTCGCGTCCAGCCGCCGATATGCGGAAATAGGCATGGGAGCCGATGTCCTCGGGGGCGGTATAAAGCGGCTCCAGCGCCCCATCGATGAGGACCGCGCGGCTGCCCGGCGGAGCCAGACGGCTCGCCTGTGCCTCGGAGCCGGCAAGCCCGCGCAGCAGGCGTGCCAGACGCCAGGTGCCTGGACCGATCAGTTCGGCCTGGGAGAAAGACAGCAGTTCCCAGGCCGCATCCGCACCCTGAACGGCGAGCACTTGGCTGCCTGCCAGCGCTCCCGCATCGCCCATCGCCGCAAGCGCCCCGCCTTCCAGCCGGACGGTCAGGGCCGCCGCCCTGTCCCAGCGCCACAGCGGGCCGGGAGGCAGGGCGGAAACCGTCTCGCCCAGAATGGCCGCACGCCCGATGGTGCCGACCGGGGAGAAACTCGCTCCGTCGCTCGACCGCCAGAGTGTGTAGGGGCCGACCCAGGGTTCGGCCCGCACGCCAATCCAACTCAGCACGCTTGGTGTCGCCGGATCGGCCGGCAGATCGACGATCAGCCCCAGCGGTGGTCCGGGGATGCGCGGCGGGGTCCAGTCGGCGAGCGCGTTATCGGTTGAGCGGAGGCCGAACACAGCTGGCTCGATGATCCGCAGGTTGCAGCGCCGCTCGCTGCCATCGGTGATGCGAGTGATCTGGCAGGTATGCGGCTCGCCCGCGATGCGGACGAGGTCTCCGGTCTCGAGTGCGATCAGACCAGGCCGCAAGCCGATTTCGAGCGTCTCGCGCTGGATCCAGGCATCCTGCAGGGCGATTTCGGCGAGGCGCTGAGCCTCGGCCCGGCGCAGGACAGCCGTGGTTTCGCTGGCATCCTCGCGGCGGCTGGCGGTTTCCAGGCGACGCGAGGCTACGGCAGAGCGCTTGTACTGCTGCTCGGCGTCGGCAAAGCCGATGGTGATCTGGCGGGGAAGTTCGGTTTCCTGGGCGCGCGAGCGCAGGATCTCGACGCCCCCCTTGGCCGGCACGATATCATCGCGGTCGATAAGGCGAGGCTCTCCCCGACCCCGGCCAAAAAAGCAAAGCTCGCCGGACCGCACCCCGGCCTCGACGGCGAAGAGGCCCAGCAGCGGCTCAAGTGCAGCGCGCGCCGACATCGGCCGGTCGATGATATAGCCGTCGAGCATGCCGTCGACCCCGCGACAGCAGGGGAGCGGCAAGGCATAATCGGCCGCAACAGCCCTGATCAATCGGTCGAGCGCGAGTGATTCGATCCGCCCGGTGATCCAGTGGCCGGTCGCCCAGTTGGCGCCATCGCCCCATACGCTCTGGAGATGGGGAAAGGCGGGATATGGCCGCGCGTCCCATGCCCAGACGTGAATGCGGGCCGGATCCACCATGCGACCGCCATAGACCGTCGAGAGAGGGTTATGCGCCGGCTCGAACCCCGGCAGACTGGGGTCGAACCGCCGCATGACTGCTTCGAGATAGCGGGCCTGCACGGCATCGTCGCGAGCCCCTGAGGAAAACGGCGGCAGACCACTTTCGGCCGACTTCGCGTCGGGAAACAGATTCGGGGCATTGGCACCCTTGTCGACCGCCGGACAGCCGACCTCGGTCAGCCATATGGGCTTGCCTGACGCAACCCAGCCCGTGGCTGCGGTCTCGGCGCCGGCAACGCGCTCGACATGCGCATTTGACCACCAGCCGACCAGATCCTTGGCGCGGAAGGTCCAGGGCTTGTTGAAAGCGCCATCGGTGATCGGCGTGCGGGTCTGCGCGATGCGGTCGGCATCGCTGGCATAATACCAGTCGAAGGCCTCGCCTGCTCCCAGGCGGTTCTTCAGATAGCCGACATCCTGCCCGTCCGGCCAGTCTGCTGCATCGAGATGGCTGGTGCCGTCGCGCCAGTCGGCGACGGGGGGATAATAGTCGATGCCGACGAAGTCGATATTGGCGTCGGACCACAGCGGGTCCAGCGGAAAGCGAACCTCGGCGCCGCTGGACAGCACATGGCTGCCATATTCGGTCCAGTCGGCGGCATAACCGATCTTCACCAAGGGGCCGAGCAGGGCGCGCACCTCGGCGGCCAGCAGCTTGAGCTCTGCCACTGCCGGATAGACGCCGGCCGCCGAGCGCACCCGCGTCAGCCCGATCAGTTCTGAGCCGATGATGAAGGCATCGACCCCGCCAGCCGCCTTGCACAGCGCCGCCTGATGCAGCACCATGCGCCGATAGCTCCACTCTTCCGGACCGGAATAGCTGATCACCCCGCCGGTGACCGAGTAATGGCTGGCCGAAACCGTGCCGAAGAACGTGGCCACCTGCGCCGCAGCCGCCGCTGTTCCATCCGGAGAGCCGGCGCGGCCCGGCGCCGGGTGGCAGGTGATGCGGCCGCGCCAGGGGAACGCCGGCTGGCTGGCGCCGGCGTTCCAGGGATCAGGCAAGGCATTGCCAGAAGCGATGTCCATCATCACGAACGGATAGAACACCACCGAAAGCCCGCGCGCCTTCAGATCGGCAATGGCGGCCCGGATCGACGCATCCGACGGTGTTCCGCCATAAGCGGCGCGACCGTTCACCTCGGTCACGACGCGGGCGGCGCCCCGCGTCACATCGGCGACGCTCCATTGATCCGGGCCAGCGGAGGCAAAGGGATCAAGGCCGGACAATGTGCCTGCGCTGGTCGTCTTGGCGGCGCGGTCGACCGCCGGGGCGATGCGGCATTCACCCGCCCTCAGATCCGTGCCAAACCAGCTTGACACCAGCGCGACGCTGGTGGCGTTCGGCATCAGGGCCTGCAATGCGTCGACAGACGCCTCGAAGTCGGTGGCTGCGGTCAACTGGTTGCGGTTTTCGGGCTGGGTTGCGCCCTGGCCGATGTTCCGGCTGACCACGGTCGTGTGATAGCCGAATTCGGTGGCACCGGGGATCATGTCGACGCCGCGGATCATCCCGCCCAGACCGTCGACCGGGCGCACCACCTCGAACGACAGCTGCGGCAGGCGATTGCCATAGTCGGCAAGGGGCAGACGTTCAAAAACGACATAAGCCGTGCCGCGATAGGCCGGCGCAGCGCCAGAGCGCGCAACGATCAAGGGATCGGGCATCTGTGTCTGGCTACCGACATAGGTGCGCATGGTCAGACCATTGAGATCAAGCGGCTTGCCATCCGCCCAGATGCGGCGGACGAAGGCGATCGGTCCCTCGCACAACGCAATCGCCACATTGGCGAAATAGGCATAGGTGGTGGTCACCGTTTGCGGCTGCCTCGATCCGGAGGACTTGCCGCCCGACTTGCCGCTGCGGGTTGTCTCGACCTGTTCCTCGAACCGCGTCGCCCAGATGATCTGCCCGCCGACGCGCACCCGGCCATAGATGCGAGGGATCGGCGAGCCTTCGGATGCGGTGATTCCGTCGAGCTGCTTGAGGCGCGGCCCTTCGACATAGCGACGCCCTCCACTGCCCATCAGGCGCTGATCGATCATGCCGCCGATGAGGCCGCCGGCCGCCTGGCCGACCGCTGCCAGAATGGGACCGCCCAGGGCGGATCCGAGTGCCGAACCGGCAGCTTGCAGAACGAGCGTGGCCATCAGTCGATCACTCCTGGAAAGCAGAAGGCAAAGGCGATGCGACGGCGCCACAGGCCGAGCGGAACCTCGGCGACGGCAGCGCCATCATGGGCATGGATGATGTGATCCGCGGCGGTGAGGATCGCAGCGTGTTTGGCCGGCAGGCCGGAGCGCCAGCGGAACAGCAGGACGTCGCCTGGCCTGGCCGCATTGACGACAACCGGGACCAGATGCTGCCGGCAGGCCTGAGCGAATGTCTCGTCGAAACCGGCTTCGGCCCAGTCCGGCGCATAGGGCGGCGGTGTTTCCGGCTCAGAACCGATCACCTCGCGCCAAACGCCGCGCAGAAGGCCGAGGCAGTCGCAGCCGATGCCGCGAAGCGATGCCTGATGCAGATAGGGTGTGCCAATCCAGGCCCGGGCCGCAGAAATGATGTCCGGGCGCGTCAGGGCCGTCATGGGTCGAGCGGGCCGCCGTCATGCCCCCCCTCGCCCGGCCTGGCGTATGTGAGGATGAAGTCCGGCGTCGGAATGTGGGGAAAGCCGCGGAAATTGGCGGCGTTGACGAATTTCAGGCCACAGGTGGCAAAGGACTTGTCGCAACCCGGCGTCAGGCGCAGGCTGTCGCCCACTGCCAGGGATTGCGGCAAAGGCTCCCACAAGGCGAGCGTCCCGCCCGCTCCATGCGTCTGAATGGCGCGCGTCAGCCCGGCATTCGCTCCTGTGAGCAATTCTGCCCGCCCGCCGGCAAAATGGGACGCGGCAGTTGCGGCGATGGCAGCAACCGTCAGGTTCAGGCGGCCATCGGTGGCCGTCACGGCCGCCGTGACCGCACGGGCGGCGAGGTCGATTCCACAAGCGGCATCGCCAAGATCGGCGGTGCAACCTTGCGTATAAAGCCGGCCCTGCTCCTGATCATAGCGGTGCAGCGGCCCCCGCAACTCGGCGACAAAGCTCTGATCCATGCGCCGGATCTCGCCGATGGTCGAACCATCCAGCATCAGCCGTTGCGAAACATCGGCCCAGTTGACCAGCCAGGTGGTTATTTCGGCGTCATCATAGCGACCACCGATGATGTCGGCCTCGGTCAGCCGCGCATCGGTCAAGGCCCCGCCGATCTCCCCGGTGGAAACGGCAAGGCCGAGCTGGCTTTCCACTTCACTCGGCGCAAGACCGCTGGTGGCCGAATAGATCTGGCCATCGAAGGTCAGGTCCCGGTCATGATCGGTAAAGCCGAAGGCCGTTCCGTCACGCCGCACCAGCAGCCAGCAGCGGCACAGGGTGGTGGCTCCTCCGGCCAGATGGCTGGCCAGAGGTTGGGGAATCGCACGCATGGCAGGCTCCGTCAGATGAGGATTTCGACCAGCGGGATCTTGGGAATGGCCCCGGCTTCGAAGGCTTCGATGTCGATGTCGAGCATGTCACTGTCGAAGCGCACTGGAACATCATAGGCAAAGCCGGCGGTGACCGCTTGCCCCGCCCCCGGCAGGTGCCCGGCCTGAAATGTGACAAGGCCGGTGGTGGAATCGACCGTGAAATCGGTTCCTGCCACCTTCTCGATCCCGGCCACGGCGATGCGCACACTGCCGGCCACCGGCTTGACGATCGACCGCACGTAGGGAGCGTGCTGGCCGCCATAGCGTTTGACCAGCTGGAACGTGCTGCGCGTGCCGGTGCCATTGCCGAGGAACTGATCGCCCGGCAGGATCGCGGCGCCGGGAAGCGCGGAGGACCAGTCCAGCCGATCGCGGAAGCGGAAGCCGTGCAGGCGCCCGCGCCGCTCCTCGAAGAACGCAATGATGGCCGCCAGGGTGGCGAAGGACTTTACCCCGTAGCCAGCGTCATATCGCCGCCGCGAATGGGCCCAGCGCTGGTTGCGCTCTTCGTGGCCGGACGCCATCGTCACGACATCGGTCCGGCGTTCAGGACCACCGCTGGCCCGCAGCGAGACATCCAGCGGAAACCGAACCTCATGAAAAGCCATGGCAGGCACCTCTTTGACATTGAGCCGAGAATATGCATTTCGGCGGGACAGTTTCGTTTCCGAGAACCAGCCGATGAGGAGTTGACATGAGCCACACGCCACACGAAATCGCCGCCGAATTCCCCGACAAGGCCGAGAAGATCCATCAACTGAAGATGACCAACGCGCATTTCGCCCGGCTGGTGGACGAGTATCACCATGTGAACCGGCAGATTCACCGCATCGAGACCGAGGTCGAGCCGACCTCCGATCAGGTGCTCGAGACGTTCAAGAAGCAGCGCCTGCATCTGCTGGATCAGGTCGCCGGCATGCTGCGCGCCTGAGGCGCACGATTCAGGTCGCGCGCCGACCGCGCGCGACCGCCCGTGCCAGTTGCGCCGAGATCTGACTCTCGGCCCGGGCAAAGCTGGCAATATCCGGGGTCTGGATGTTGACGACCACCGGCGCCGCCCCTCCCCCTCCCTGCGCTGCAACACCAAGCCGCCCGTCGGCGCCGCGTGCCAGCGGCAGGAT
>ERZ761609.717-NODE-717-length-35845-cov-18.601732_pt1 | contig 35845 bp, 27 predicted proteins | sample MGYA00511163_ERZ761609 | MGnify/ENA primary metagenome ERZ761609 (study PRJEB28899, sample SAMN02445070) | bioreactor sludge metagenome | biome: EBPR sludge | place: Australia: Brisbane, Thorneside Wastewater Treatment Plant | collected 2011-12-16 ...
GGGTCGGGCCAAGATGCAAAAGCTCAATGGCGACTTTCGCGGAGCGGACAAGGCGACTGACATTCTCTCCTTTGCGGCGACTGAGCCGGGTTCGCTGGGCGAACTGGCTCTGTGCTGGCCCGTGATTCGCGCCCAGGCGCGCGCGCATGCCCACTCTGTCAAAGCCGAATGCTTTTACATGCTGGCGCATGGGCTCTTGCACCTGCTGGGCTATGATCACGAGGCGACGCAGGCCGAAGCCCGTCGCATGTTCAAGATCCAAGATGAGATCTTTGCGCGGGCCAAGTTCTAGTTCGTCGGCCTGTTCATCGCCTTTGGGAGCTCAAACGCTACGCATTTCATTTGGTTCTCGATTTCAATGCGTTCAGAATGTATAGGTTGATGAAGTTGAGATCCGCGAGGGGGCCATCATGAGTCTGCAGACACAAGCTTCAGAAGTTCGCAATCGTCTCAAAGCCGTTCAGGCCAAGGGACATGAGCTTCGGGGGTATCTTTGACATCCCCAAAAAGGAAAAACGCCTCGAGGAAGTGACGTTGCAATCGGAGAACCCGGCGGTCTGGGGTGATCCGAACAAAATGCAGAAGCTCAACAAAGAACGCAGTTCGCTGGAAAAAGACATCACCGCTTGGAAGACTCTGGTGAGTCGCACCGATGACGCCTTGGTGCTTCTGGAGATGGCCGAAGAGGCGGGGGATGAGTCCACCTTTGCCGAGGCTGTCAACGAAGCCGGGCAACTTGAAAAGCTCGTCGACGAACTTGAAATCAAGAAAATGCTCTCGGGTGAGCTCGATGCGAACTCGACCTACTTGACGATCAACGCGGGTGCGGGCGGTACCGAAGCTCAAGATTGGGCGGAGATGCTTTATCGCATGTACATGCGCTACGGCGAACGCCAAGGTTATCGCGTGGCGGAGATCGAACGCAGCGATGGCGAGGCGGCCGGTATTAAGTCCGCCACTTTGCACATCGAAGGGCCCTATGCCTACGGAAATCTGAAGGCCGAAAACGGCGTGCATCGCCTCGTGCGGATTTCGCCCTATGACTCGAATGCTCGACGGCACACGAGCTTTGCCTCAGTCTTTTGTTGGGCAGAAGTCGATGACGACATCAAAATTGATCTGAACATGAGTGACGTGAAGGTCGACACCTATCGCGCTTCGGGTGCCGGCGGACAGCACGTCAACAAGACGGACTCGGCGGTGCGCATGACGCATATGCCGACGGGGATTGTGGTGTCCTGCCAAAACGAAAGATCACAGCACGCCAACCGTGATCGCGCCATCAAGATGTTGAAGGCGGCACTTTATGAACGGGAAGTTGAAGCGCGAAACAAAGCCAAGGACGAGGCCAACTCGCAAAAGAAGGCCGTCGAGTGGGGCTCGCAGATTCGCAGCTACGTGTTTCACCCCTATCAGATGGTGAAGGATCACCGAACGCTGCATGAAACTTCACAAGTGCAAACCGTCATGGATGGGAGCATTGAGGATTTCATCTACGCGTATTTGAAAAACCCGACGGATCAGCGCGCCCAAGGCGGCGCTGTACAAGACGAGGTCTAATGAACGCTCCGACACACAAAGGGGCGTCGACGACTTGGGAGCGGCAGCGATTTCTCGCTCAGATGGCGCTTCGTTTTCTACTTCAAGGCGGCGGCAGCGAAGCTTGGCAGAGTTGGCCGATTTGGCGGCGTCTGCTTCTTCGCGCTCAATGGCGCGCTTGGGGATTGCCGACGGTGCTGTCCTTCTTTGGACTCGTCGTGGGTGTTGCAAGTCTCAGCGTCGCGATGGCTGTGGTGAGCGGCTATGAGGCGACTTTGCGTGCCGCGGTCGTGGATCTCTTTGGTCACCTCGTGATCGCCAAGCGCGACGACGCGCCGATCTCGCGCGAGCGATTCGAACATAAGTTGCGTGCGAATTTTCCCGAGGCCTGGCGCCAAGAAGTTCGGCTCACGCCATTTTTGACTCTTGAGGGAATCATCGTCGGCGATGGCCAATTGTCAGGCGTCATTCTCCAAGGCGTGGAGCCCCAGAGCGTGCGCGAAGTTTTGCGCATCGAGGCTCGTAAAGTGAAGGGCCGCTTTCTCAAGTCCGAAGACGGCGAGACGGCCGAGAGTGATGCGGTGCCGGTGATGGTCGGGCAAGCCTTGGCCAAGCGCTACAATTTGGAATTGGACAAAGAGTTTCGTGTGGTTTTGCCAAGACCACTTGAGAGTGACACCTCGGGCTTTGCCTCCAAAGTGTTGCGACTCAAAGTCGTCGGCTGGTTAGATTTGGGCAAGGCCGAGTTCGACGAGCGCAATATTATGCTGCCCATTGACCACGCTTTGCGCTGGTCGGGCGTGCAATTGCCAATTCGCGAACAGATGCAACTGGGTGGTTGGCGCGTGCATCTGGGCCGTGATGCGCGTGCCGAAGAGGCCCAGGCCCGCGCGGGCGATCTGGCCGCGACGTTGGGACGAAACTGGAGCGTCATGGATTGGGCCGAGGGCAATCGCAACATCTTCAAAGCCATTCAATATGAGCGCGTGGCGATCTTCTTCGTGATTCTGGTGATGGTGATTGCCGCGGCCTTCAATGTGGCCAGCAATATTTTTGTCGGCGTGCTTCGGCGCACGAGTGACATTGCCACACTTCGAGCACTGGGTTTAAGTCAGCTCGACATCGAGCGCATGTTTCGCTGGCAAGGGCTGCTGTTTGGCGCCATGGGCGCGGCACTGGGGCTATTCGTCGGTGCGCTGATGGGCTTGGCGTTTTTGGAAATCCAAAAACGCTTCGCGCTGCTGCCGGCCGATGTTTACAAGCTCAATTTCATCGGCGTGCACTTTTCATGGCTTGAAGCTTTGTTGGTTTGGACGTCAGCGGTGTTAATTTGTTGGCTGGCTTCGCTGTGGCCTGCGCGTCGCGCGGCTCGCCTCGATCCGGTCGAAGGCTTAAGGTACGACTGAGTTGAATGAAGTTCGCATGCGGGTCATGCGGCGGCACGGGGGAGCCCAGTGAACCAATCGACCCCGGTGAGTCGAACGAGACAGGAGAGTCAGGTGAGTACAGGACAGAATGAAATCCTCCTGCAGGCGCGAGGCGTGACAAAATCTTATCCGATGGGTGCTTCGCGTTTGGAAGTCCTGCGCGGCGTGGACTTGCAGGTCACTCCAGGTGAAGCGCTCTCCATCGTTGGGGCGAGCGGCGCTGGAAAGAGCACCTTGCTGCACATCCTCGGCACGCTCGACCGGCCGACACTCGGCAAAGTGTTTCATCGCGGCCAAGATCTCACGCGCTTGGATGACGACGCGCTCGCGGCACATCGCAATCGAAGCATGGGATTTGTTTTTCAGTTCCATCACTTGCTGGGAGAATTCACAGCGCTTGAGAATGTCGCCATGCCGCTGCGGATCGCAGGCCTTGGCCCCCAAGAGGCATTGGCTCAAGCGGAGAAAGTTTTGCGTCAGCTGGGGCTCGAGCAGCGCCTCACGCACCGGCCCAGCGAACTTTCCGGCGGAGAGCAGCAGCGCGTTTCGATGGCGCGCGCGATTGTGCGACAGCCTGAAATTCTTTTTGCGGACGAGCCCACAGGCAACCTCGACACCAAGAATGCGGGCATGATTCAGGAGCTCTTATTCTCGCTGCGTGAGACGCATCGGCTGACGCTGATCGTGGTGACGCATGACTTGCAGTTTGCGGCAAGGTTTCCACGCCAAGTGCGCATGCGCGATGGTGTGATCGAGAGCTGAACTTTGGGTTCTGAACTTTGGGCTTCGGTCCGTCGAACTGGCGTCAATTGCCGTCGAGATTCTGCGCCTCGCGCGCCAACTTGAGTTCCCGTTCCAGTGGATCGCGAAGTGCGGTCGGCAAAGTGCGAATTTCGCGCTCCACGGAAACCGCTGCGCGCTTGTTGCTCATCACCAGAAGCAAGTTGTCGACGACCGTGCCATTGGGGTCGCGGGGAATCATGCGTGCGGTGAACTCGGCCAACTGCTTGGCGGTTTCCGAACGCAATTCCTTATGAGCTTTGAGTTCCTCTTTGAGAACGTCCTGGAACACGCTGTGGCTGGCCTCGATCAGGCTCTCCACCTCTTCCACACGCAAAGGCGTCGGTGAGCTGGCGCGCCGGAGCAGATCCTGGAGCTGTGCCAGGGACTGCGACGGAGTCGACTGTGGCTCTGGGAGCGAGCGAACGCCAAGGCGTTGTGGCGACTGTGTCTGAGTTTGCGTCGTGGGTGCTGCCGCGGGCGCTTGACCTTGGCGAGTGACCTGCTCGGCTTTGGCGCTGGCCATGGGCGCGAGCCACAAACTCCAGAGCAAGATCGTTCGCGCTGTGAACTGCAAGGTTGTCATTTGCGTGAAGTGCTGAGACGTGGATTTCATCCTCGACCTCCGGGTCGACGCTGTTGACGAGCGGCTTGGCGAGCCGGGCGAGCGCCGGGCGCGCGACAGTTCACAGTCTGGCCAGAGTGCGCACCGGATTCAAGTCCGGGCTTCACCATGATGCCGATCAACACGCGGCAGCCACGGTGCGTGCGGTCGATGGGGCTTCGTGACTCAACAAAGTGCGAATAGCCGCGCGTGGTGCGCACTTCGATATGACCGTGCTGCGTGCCGAGACCGGAACACTGGCGACCGCTCGAATCTCGCTTCGAGAAGATCCAAGTTTTGCCGTTTTCTTGGAACCAACATCCTTCGCGCCAGTTGGTGCGACGGCCTGAGCAAGGACGCCCGCGGCGAACGCTCGGATCATCACGCGAAACTTCGCGCCATGGGCCTCGGTAAACAAGCACGGCGCCAATCGGGGCATTGCTGGAATTGGCGACGCCGCGATAGCGATCCATCAAGTTGGTCCAACCTTCATTTTTGAGAGCTTGCAAGCCACCCGAGGCGCTCTCTCCGGGTAGATAGCCGCTCACCAGGCGGGTGCGCTGTAGACCCAGCTTCACGGCGCGGTAGCAAAGGTTTCGTCCGACGCGAATTCCGCCGCGCATAGTTTGGTCCAAGCAGCGGTTGGTCGGATGTTGAGAATAGTTGCGAACAAACGAATCGTAGTCCGAGTTGCCGGTCGGTGCGCCGGGGGCGGCGGGACCTGCGGCAGCAGGTCGAGATCTTCGCGCTTCATGAGCCGCTGTCGGCGACAGCCAAAGACTCTGCACGAGGCTCACACTCAAGGCCAAGAGCACCCAGCGCAGATTTCGCTGCGAGAGCTTGGCACTTTGATTTTGTTCGCTTCGCGTGCATCGCATTTGCGGCTCCTCAAAACGAGTTCACTTTCTCACCGGCGTGCATTCGGCTTGGTTCATCCGCCATCGCACCCGGGGCCCAAGTCTTCGCATGGACAAGTTGTTCAATTGTCAGAGTGTTCAAGCTCCGCGCCACGCGAGGGACAAATTTGGGCACTTTCAGTGTCTAAGCTTTAGGCAGCTGTTGGTGGTCGCGTTGACGCTGCCAAGTTCACTTGGTGCGGGTGGGGTGCCTCGATGAGGCGATCCGGTGATGCTCGGGCAGGTGGCCTGAGTGCGCATACGAAGCTGAAACAGCCTGAAGTCAGGGATGCCGCGCCGCCAGCGCATTGTGGCGTTGTTTTGACAATGGCAGGGCGTCCAACTAGGCTTTCGACTGGCTATTTCAAAGCTTTGAAAAGACTCATGTTTTACGCATTTATGAGCCGCGCGAAAGACGGCGGGCTCTTCGGCACGAGAGGCGAGCGGCGTTGAAATTTCATCCTGAGTTCCTCACTTCATTCTCAAGCACTTCGCACTCGACCTCGAAGGCCCCGATGATCTTGGCGGTCAGCTCAGCATCGGCCATGGAGACGGCGACCTCGCCCGATATGGCTACGAAATCTGCGTCGATTTTTCTGTCGGAGTTGGGTGCGTTTTTGCTGTCTCGCGATTGGTCAGTTTCAAAACGCCAGACGCGCCTTGGGTTACAGGCGCTGTTGGCGTTGTCAATCGCGTGGGCCCCAGGTTTCGAGTCCGCATCGGCCCAAACTTCAAACGCAACGACTTCGGGTCGCAGTGAAGCCAATCGCAACGCGCAAGCTCGTCCCACGCCACGCGCCGAGTCCGCACGGCGTGATCGTCCGCGCGCCAATCCCGCTCGCCGCGCGAATCGCCCCGCAGCCAATCGGACTTCCGCGCCACGCGCGCAGACGAGCAATTCCGCTGCGGCCTCGGCGGCCATCGCCAGCGGTGCTGAAATCAAATCGATTCAAGTTCTGGGTAATAAAAAAATCGAGAGCGATGCGGTGATCGCGAAGTTGAGTTCGAAGGTCGGGTCGCGCCTTTCGGCGGCGACAATACGCGAGGATTTGCAGGCTTTGTTCAAGACCGGCTTTTTCTATGACGTTCGTGTCGAACAAGAAAATGTCGAAGGCGGCATCAAACTCATCTTACAGGTGGTCGAAAAGCCGGCGATTGCCGAAGTGGTGTTTCGCGGTCCTTCGGAAGTGAGTGCGGACGATGTGCGCACAGCGGCTGGGATCAAAGCTTTTGAAATTCTCAACATGCAGAAGATCCGTGAAGCCGTGGAGAAGGTGCAGAAGCTCTATGAAGACAAGGGCTTCTTTTTGGCGCGCGTGAATTCCAAGATCGAGTCCGCGGGTGTCGACGCCCGTGGTGACGAAGCCGTCAAACTGATTTTTGAAATCGAAGAGAATGAGAAAGTGAAAGTGAAGCGAATCTCAATTCTCGGCAACAAGGCGCTGACCGATGGGCGCATCAAGTCCGCACTCGCCACGCAAGAAGGCGGTTTCTTCTCCTTCATCTCTTCGTCGGGAAGTTACAAGCAAGATGCCTTTGATCGCGACGTGCAGGTCATCAACTATCTGTATTTTAGCGAAGGCTATGTGCAGGTGAAGGTGGATCGTCCGCAAGTGTATGTGACACCGGACAAGAAGGGCATTTACATCACCATTCGCGTGGAAGAGGGCGAGCGCTTCAAAGTGGGCGCCGTCGACTTTGCCGGCGACATTTTGTTTCCGCGATCCGAATTGGATGAGTCGATCGAGATCGACGGCAAAGAGTGGTATGAGCACGAAGCTTTGCTGAAGGACATCCGCACTTTGCAGGCGAAGTATGGCGACCTTGGTTATGCGTATGCGAACGTGATCCCGCGCACGCGCTATCGCGAAAAAGACCGAGAGATCGATCTGACGTTTGAGATCGATAAGGGAAATAAAGTTTATTTCGGACGCATCAATGTGGTGGGAAACACCAAGACCCGCGACAAAGTGGTTCGCCGTGAGTTGTTGATTCGCGAAGGTGAACTTTACAACGAAACTCGTCGTCGCGAGTCGCTCGATAACGTCAAGCGCTTAGGTTATTTCGATGAAGTGAACTTCAATGCGTCGACGCCGACCGAGAATCAGGACTTGATGAATCTCGACGTGGTGGTCAAAGAGCGTAACACCGGTTCCATTCAGATCGGCGCGGGTTACTCGACGTATTCGCAGTTCATCTTTAATGGTTCGGTGAACCAGATTAACCTCTTTGGTCGCGGTCAGAAGCTCGGCATCTCCATCGATTTGTCGCGCAATCAATCTTTGTTTAACCTGAATTTCACCGAGCCGTATTTCTACGATACGGATTGGTCGGTGGGCGTGGACGCCTATCAGTCCAAGCGATCGACCACAGAATACGAAGAAACCAAAAAGGGTGGTGCGCTTCGCGTGGGTTATCCGATCACGCGCTTCCTCAGAAGTTTCTTGCGCTACAAGTTGGATCACACGGAAATCGGTTTGGACTCGCGCTTTGGTGATCCGGACCTTTTCCCTGTTCCCACGGATACCAACCCTAATCCGCAAGGTAATCCCAACGGCTTGACCTCGTCGGCCACCATCACTTTGGAGTACGACGAACGCAACGACAGGTTCTCGCCGACCAAGGGTTTGTACGGATCTTTGTCGCTCGAGTACGCGGGACTGGGCGGTGAAAAGCGCTACACCAAGGGTTTTGCGACGGGGCGACTGTATGAAAAGCTCTTTTGGGAAGTGGTGTTCCGCAACAACCTGACCTATGGCTTCATTCGCTCCAACGAGCCCGGCAAAGAGCCGCCGTTCAACGAATTGTTCTTGTTGGGTGGCGCCAATAGCTTGCGCGGCTACGATTGGTATTCGATCGGTCGACGAAAGCGCTCGCAGAAGATCTACAATGATTCGATCACGGCGGGATTCTCGCCGGCAGCGGCTGAGTTGCGGGCGTTGCGTCCATTCGGTGGCACTCAGCAGTTCTACTACAACGCTGAACTTGAATTCCCGTTGATTCAAGAGGCGGGCATCAAGGGCGTGTTCTTCTATGACATCGGTAATGCCGACGACATTCTCACGCTGTCTGAGTATCGAAGTAACGTGGGCTTTGGCTTCAGATGGTTCTCTCCGATCGGACCGTTGCGGTTTGAGTGGGGCTTCCCGTTGGAAAGAAAGCCTGAGCTTGATGAGCGCGCGGTGACCTTCCAGTTCGCGATCGGTTCGCCGTTCTAGAGAGTTGAAGTGGGCGTTGGTAGGTTTTGAGTGTTTGAAATTGGATTGAGTTAAGAAACGAAATCGCACCTTTTAGGGTGCATCATTAAAGGAGTGGTGAGTATGCGTTGGAACAAAGGCGTGTTGGCGGTTTTGACGGCGATGGCGATGACTTGGACAGGCGCGGCCCACGCGGACGGTAAGATCGCCGTGCTGGATATTGAGAAAGCCATTCAGGCGACCTCGGCCGGCAAAAAGATGAAGAGCGAACTGCAGTCAGAGTTCGAAAAGAAGAAGACTGAGTTTCAAAAGCGCGAAGCTGACTTGAAGAAGATGTTCGAGGATCTGGAAAAAAAGAAAGTCGCTTTGTCGGATGAAGTTCGCGGCAAAAAAACCCAGGAGCTGCAAGCTGAGCAGTTCAAGTTCCAGCGTGACGTTGCCGAAAGCCAAGCGGCGATTCAGAAGCGCGAGAAGGATATGCTCGAGCCGATCGCGAAGAAGATGGAAGAGATCATCGATCAAGTCGGAAAAAAGGGCGGCTATTCGGCAGTCTTGGATAAGCGCGCGACTTTGTGGACATCGAATGCTGTCGACATCACCGACGATGTGGTCAAAGCCTACGAAGGCGCAAAGAAGTAAGTTGGAGCTGTGGAACCGCAGAGCCTGAGCAATAGCCCAGGTTCTGTGGCGAGGCCGCCTCGGCGGCCTGTTTAGCTTGGGGAGTGAGTTCATGACTTCGTCCAGCGGTTCAATGAAAGAGAAAGCTTCGGTCGTTCATTCGGTCGTCTACGATGCCGCGACCATCCAACGGTTGCTGCCGCATCGTTTTCCATTCCTGCTGGTGGATCGAGTTTTGACATTGCAGCGCGGGCCGGATCCCAAAAATCATGTGGGCACCAAGTGCCGCGTGCTCAAGAACCTCACCCTCAATGAACCATTTTTTCCCGGACACTTTCCACATCGGCCTGTCATGCCCGGTGTCTTGCAGATCGAAGCCATGGCACAGGCGGCTTGCCTCGCTGTGGTGGACCCCAAGGGCCACGAAGTGGATGTGGCCATTGCAGGTGTGAATGATGCTCGATTTCGACGGCCGGTCATTCCCGGCGATCAGTTGATCATTGATGTCGAGATCACTCGTGATCGAGGGCAACTCATGGTGATGAAATGTCAGTGCAGCGTCGATGGCGAATTGGCCTCGGAAGCTGAGCTCATTGCCAAAGTCTTTCCGAAACAATCTTAGCAACGGCGGCAGATATGGCACGCATTCATCCCAGCAGTGTGGTTTCGAAAGAAGCGGAATTGGCCGACGATGTGGTGGTCGGTCCGTTTTGTATTATCACCGGCAAAGTCCGCTTGGGCTCTGGTTGTGTCTTAGAGTCGCATGTCTCCATGGGCAACGAGTGGGGCGTCGTCGAAGTCGGCGAACGCAATCGCTTTGCAGCCGGCGCGGCGATTGGTGGACCGCCTCAAGATTTGTCCTATAGGGGCGAGCCCACGCGCGTGAGTATGGGGAACGACAACGTCGTTCGTGAAGCTGTGACGATCAATTGCGGCACGGCAAAAGGCGGCGGCGTCACCCGCGTCGGCAATAATTGTTTGATCATGGCCTATTCGCACCTGGCGCATGATTGTCAGATCGGCAATCACGTTGTGATCGCGAATGTCACGCAGCTCGCGGGGCATGTGATCTTTGAAGATCATGTGAAAGTGGGCGGCATTTGCGCCTTTAATCAGTACGTGAAGGTCGGGCAATACGCCTTCATTGCTGGGGACTCGGCCGTTAACAAAGACATTCTACCGTTCACGATCGCGCAGGGTAAGTACGCTGTCATGCGAGCCGCGAACAAAATCGGCATGGAAAGGTCAGGCTTCGACAAAGAGTCGGTCGAAGCCATTGCGCGTGCCACCCGCATCATCACTAAGGGTGGGGGCACGGTGGAAGAAGCGATCGCTCGCATTCGGCAGGAGTGTCCTCCGTGTGCGGCTTTGGACGCGTTCATTAAATTTGCGACGGAATCCAGTCGAGGCTTGGCCTTGTAGGTCAGTTTCGATTGAGCGCGAAGGTCGCGCGAGGTTCGCTTGATCTTCGAGCGAAGCGAAGAGGGCTGAGAGTCTTGGCGATCATCACGGAGGGCTCATGGCGACACAAAATGAAACAGGAAGTTCGAAAGTTCGCGTCGCCGGCGGTGGAGCGGCTCAGTTGAAAACAGCTGTTGTCGGCGTGGGCTACTTGGGGCGCTTTCATGCACAAAAGCACGCGGCCCTTGCGAAGTCCGGCGAAGTTGAGTTTCTTGGTGTCTTTGATGCGTCCAGCGAGCGCGCGCAAGTCGTGGCGACGGAGCTGGGTTCACGAAGCTTCGCTACCGTTCAAGATGTGATCAACGCGGGCGTGCAGGCCGTGACGATTGCGGCTTCCACGCAAGCGCACTACGAACTTACCAAAACTTTTTTGAGCGCCGGCGTGCACGTCAACGTTGAAAAGCCGATGACGGCGACTTTGGCGCAAGCTGAAGAAGTCGTGGCGCTGGCGAAAGCGCGCGGTCTTGTTCTGCAAGTCGGCCATGTCGAGCGCTTCAATCCTGCACTGATGGCGGCCAAAGAAAAGCTCCTCAAGCCTCTGTTTATCGAATGTCATCGACTCGCGCCGTTTAAGCCTCGTGGCGTCGATGTCGATGTGATTCTGGATTTGATGATTCATGATCTCGACGTGATTCTTTCGCTCACGCGCTCAAAGGTGAAGTCGGTGTCGGCCGTCGGCACGCCTGTGTTGACCAAACTGGTCGATATCGCCAATGCGCGAATCGAGTTTGAGTCGGGCGCGATTGCCAATGTGACGGCCAGTCGGGTTTCGCAATCCGCGACACGCAAGTTTCGCGTCTTTCAACGTCAGCAATATCTTTCGATTGATTTCGGTTCCGGCGATGTGAATTTGACCACCAAGACGGCCGGCGAATGGCCGACGGACTTGAGTGCGGTCACTGACGCCAAAGAGCTGCCGCTTGAGTTTGAGCATTGGAGTTTGGAAAAGGGCGATGCCCTGCTCAACGAGACCACGGCCTTCGTTCGCGCTTGCCGAGGCGAGACCCCTGTTGCGGTCAGTGGTGAGGATGGTCTTGAAGCGCTTCGCTTGGCGACGCGAATTCAAGAGGCTGTCGCCGAGCGACTTGGAGTCGTTGAACTGTGAACGGCGTGCCGCCTCCGAAAAAATCCCGCGTCATGATCATAGCCGGCGAGGCTTCATCCAGCCTGTATGCGCAGAGATTGCTGGAGTATTGGCGGGATCAAGGGCGGCAAATCGAGGCCTTCGGCATTGGCTCGCGCTCTATGGAAGCCTTGGGCTTTCAATGTATTGGGCGAAGTGAAGAGCTGGCCGTCGTCGGCTTGGCCGAAGTGCTGCGGCACTTTCCTCTCATTCGTCGGACGTATCATGCGCTCTTGGCAGAGTGCGATCGCGACCGACCCGACTTTGTCCTGCTGTTGGACTATCCCGACTTCAACTTGCGTTTGGCCGGCGATTTGAAAAAGCGCGGCATCAAAGTCATCTATTATATCTCTCCTCAAGTCTGGGCTTGGCGGCAAAGTCGCGTGAAGCACATTCGAAAAGTCGTCGATCGCATGTTGGTCTTGTTCCCCTTTGAGGTGGATTTCTATCGAGGTCACAATGTCGACGCTCGCTTTGTCGGACATCCCTTGCTGGACGAATTGAGTCAGTTCCCTTGGTCGCCGGAAAAGCTGCGACTTGAGCGCGAGAGATGTGGCTTGGGCCGGAGTGAATCGGGCGAATTGAAGGTGCTCGGGCTGATGCCGGGATCGCGCGAGAGTGAATTGCGGCATCATTTGCGCGCGCAAATCCAGGCCGCCGAACTTTTCATCGCGGCTCATCCTGAGTGGCGAGTGGCGCTTCTCTGCGCGCCGACGATTGAGCGGGAGCGGTTGGCGCAGGAGATTGCCAGCGCGCGAATTCCAATTCAGATTCTCAAACAAGAACCCTTTGCGATGATCTCGCTTTGTGACTCGGTTCTGGTCGCTTCCGGCACGGCCACACTGATGGTCGGCTTGATGCAAAAGCCCATGGTGATCATGTATCGGATGAACCCGCTGACCGCGTGGCTGGCCAAGCGCTTAGTTCGCTCGACGCGATTCTTTGGCATGTCGAATTTGATTCTGAACGACATGGTTTCCGTGGAGTTGTTTCAAGATGAGGCCAATCCGAAACGTATGGCGGGCGAATTGAGTCGACTGGTTTCACCGCAAGCATATCAACATCAATCTCAACAGTTGGGTGAAATTCAAAAGCGATTGGGATCAAAGGGTGCGACTCAGCGAGTGGCGGCTGAATTGGAAGAGTTTTTCCGGAAGTCTTAAGTGACATGACGATCGGTGAGGTTGAATCCGTGGATTGGGGACGTGGGTATTTGCAAATCATGAATTGGCGAGCCAAGGCCTATCAAGGTCAATGGCCCGGCTTTCATTCGACGCGCGTCCCGCACTGCAAAGTGGTCTCGATCGGCAACTTAACCACGGGAGGCACGGGCAAGACGCCGGTGACTTTGAGTTTGGCCAGGCGCTGGTCAGATCGCGCGAGCGTTGGCATCGCCAGTCGAGGCTATGGTCGCAGCTCGCGTGGCGTGCAAGACGTCTCGCTGACCATTGAGCAACCTGAGCGTGAGTTTGGCGATGAGCCTTGCATGTATGTGCGCGAGCTGGCCTTGCCGGTGACGGTCGCCAACTCACGTGTGGCCGCCGTCGAACGTCTTGTCGAGCGCGGCGTGAATCTGGTGCTGGCCGACGATGCGTTTCAACATCTCGCCTTGGCTCGAGATGTGGATTTGGTGCTGCTCGATGCGACGACTCCGGATCTGCATTGGCGAGGCTTACCTAGCGGCCGCATGCGCGAAGGCTGGTCCGCGCTTTCGCGCGCAAGTTTTGTGCTGGTCACCAAGGTGGATCAAGCGGGCGAAGACCGTGCTGAGGCGCTGGCTCGTCGAGCTTCGGATTGGTTGCCTCGCGAGCGCGTGCAGATTTGGGAGCAAGAGCTGGTGTTGCCGCGCTATCAAGACGAGGTTTTGCTGGTGAGCGGAATTGCGAGGCCCGAGCTTTTTGAGAAAATGATGCAAGCGCATGGCCTTAAAGTGCGACGTCACTTTCGCTTCAAAGATCATCACTCTTACAGTTCTTCGCATCTCGCTGAGATTCGAAACTTTGCGATCGCCTCGGGGATTCAGCGCGTGGTCACAACAAGTAAAGACTATTACAAACTCTTGCCCGCGCTCGGAGACTTAGGCCTGGTCGCCGCCCAAGTGCAGGCGGTGCCGCGATTGTCGACTTCATTGCAGGACTTGGATCAATATGTCTTCGGCGCTTAAGCGAATACTCGGTGCTTTGGGGAGAGGCTTGGCGGCGATCTTGCGTGCCTGCCCTGAGTCGCTGCGAATTTTCCTGGGTCGAATGCTGGGTTGGATCTGGTTTGATGTGTTACGCATCCGTCGCCAAGTCGCGATCGACAATATTCGAAAGGCTTATCCCGAATTGACCAAAAGCCAAGCGACGCAACTGGCGCGCCGGTCTTTGGAGCATATGGGGCGTGGTTTGATTGAGTTTGCGCTTTTCCCTGGCTTTACGCTCGCTGAAGCTGAAACGCGCTTTGTATTTGAAGGTGAGGAGCACATGCGATCGGCTTTGGCGCAGGGCCGAGGTGTTTTGATGCTGTCCTTACATTTGGGCAACGGTGACTTCACGGTCGCCGCACTTTCTCGACGCGGCTACAAAATCAATCTCATCTCCAAGTTGTTTCGCGCACAGTGGCTCAACGAGTTGTGGTTCGGGATGCGCGCGGCGCATGGAACACGCTTCATCGCGCCAGAGAAGTCGAGCTTTGAGATTCTCAAGTCACTGCGGCGAGGCGAAATCGTCGCCTTCGTTCTCGATCAATTCATGGGACCGCCGATCGGTTGTCGCACGACCTTCTTTGGTCGGGAGGCCGGAACAGCCATGGGACTGGCCATTATGGCGGAGCGAACCGGCGCGCCGGTCGTGCCGTCCTACACCTATCGACTCGACGACGGTCGACACGTCTGTCGATTTGAGGCTCCGATTCCCTGGAACCCACAAGCTTCCTTGTCAGCCCACGACCAAGGGCCTGATGCCCATGCCGTCGCTGCCATGACTCAGGTTTACACAAGTAAGATAGAAGAAATCATTCGTCGGCATCCTGAGCAGTGGATGTGGATACATCGTCGATGGAAAAACTTCGGTTGAGTTCAAAGCTTTCAGGGCGGGTCGAGACTTCGCGCTTCATGCAGCGATCGGCGATCGCATTCGCGCTGGTGATGCTGTTATCAGCTTGTGCCTCGCGCTTTTTACAAGTGGAAGGCTCAGAAAAAATTCTGAAGAACGAAGAGTTTGAAGCGGCCATTCAAGTCAAGGAAGTCGCCACGCCGACACCATTGCCGGAAGGCGCTTCTCCCACGCCGACGCCCAAACCGACCGCCACCCCAAAGCCTAAGCCGACTCCGAAAGTGAAAGGCAAAAAGCCCGGTACGTCGACGAGCGCGGCTCCGAGTGCGCCGACACGACGTCAGCCGGAGCTGGAAGACGACGAGGGCTTCGAAGGTCGACGCCCCAAAGTCGATCCCTATCGCGCAGGTGAAGAGGTGAAGCTCAACATCTCTTATTTCGCTGTGGATGCTGGCGAGCTGATCTTAAAGACCATGCCCATGGTGGAAGTGAACGGAAGATCGGCCTATCGTTTTCGCGCGGTCGCAAAAACGATTTCGGTGTTTGAGATGTTCTACAAAGTCGATGATTACGCCGAAGTCTACATGGACTATGAAACTCTCGAGCCCTTGAGCTACATGTTGTCGGTCAAAGAATCGAAGCTGCTTCGCGATGCTCGAGCCGTCCATGATAAGCAAAAGGGGCGCGTGTTCTTCTGGGACAAGAAAATCAAACCCGACAAATCCGTCGAAGAGAAAAAGCAAGACTGGGAGCTGCCGCCTTATGCGCAAAATATCTTTTCGGCGCTTTGGTACATTCGTAGCTTCACGCTTTCAGTGGGCAAGAAGATCAAGATGCATCTCACTCACGAGAATGAGAATTTGATTGTCGAGTTCACTGTGCTTCGTAAGGAGAAGCTCAGCACCAAGGCTGGCCCGCTGGAAACATTCGTGGTGCGACCGACGGCGACGAAGGATGGCGAAGCCAAGAACATCGGCGACTCGCAGTTTTGGCTGACGGCGGATGAGCGAAAATACTTGGTGCGGATCGAGTCCAAAATCAAAATCGGGACGATCGTCGGGTCGCTGGAGTCCATCAAGCCCTGAGCCATTGTCTGGATTCGGAGCCTAGAGGCCTCTGGCCTACGGCGCTGAGCGTGCCGCTTCGCTATACTGACTTCATGTCCAAGACGAAAGAGTCTCAGGCTCCTCATCCCTCCGCGGTCGCGAACATTGATGCTGGGCCAATCAAATTACCCATCGATTGCCGACACTTCACCGGCTACAAGCCTTGCGGAAAAAGTGAGACTTGCGACAAAAGTTGCGCGGCCTATGAGCCCACAGGCGCGCGCGTGCTGCTGGTGCATCTGGGGGCGCTCGGTGCCGTCGTTCGATCGACGACTTTGCTGCCCGCCATTCGCCGCAAATATCCCAATGCGCACATCACTTGGGTGACGGATCGTCCAGCCGATGTGCTGCTTCGCCATCATCCGCTGATTGATCGACTCATCACCACAGATGGCCGCGATCTGATTCAACTTCGCGCGCTTCGGTTCGACGTCGCACTCGTCATCGATAAGAGCATTGCCGCGGCGGGCGTGATGGCGATGACTGAAGCTGAGCAAGTTTTCGGCTTTCGCGTTGATCCAATGTCGGCGGCGATTTTGCCCGCAACACCAGCGGCCGATGAGCTTTGGCGCATTGGCCTGAGCGATCACCTCAAATTCCACGTGAATCGAAAGCCTGAGACGCAGCTGATGGTGGAAGCTCTTGAGCTTGGACCATGGCTTCGCGACGCTTATCATCTGCAGCTGACCGAAGCTGAGCTGTCCGAGGCCGCGCGACGTCGACTCGCGTGGGGGCCGCGAGTGGTGGGATTGAACACGGGATGTGCGGCCACAATTCCTTTCAAAAAACTAAGCGTCGAAGGTCACGTGAAGCTCATTCACGAACTTCGCCGCCGAGATCCGGATGTGCGCATTGTTTTGTTGGGCGGACGTGAAGACACGCAGAGAAATCGCCAGATCGCCGAACTCACAAATGTCATCGAGTCACCGACCGAGTCCGGCCTGCGCGATGGCATGATCTCGATGATGGCTTGTGATGTGGTGGTGAGCGGAGATTCCTTGGGTCTGCACATGGCCTTGGGCTTAGGCAAACGCGTCGTCGCGTGGTTCGGTCCGACTTGCGCCCACGAAATCGATCTCTACGACCGCGGGGCCAGTTTGATCACGCAGGCTCCGTGTTCGCCGTGCTGGAAGCGAAGCTGCGATAAGCCGGTGATGTGCTATGATTTGGTGTCTTTTTCTCAACTGGCCTCGTTGAGTGTTGCTTTGTTGTCGGAATGTCGCAGCCCGCAGCCCAGTCGCGAGCCTGAAGTATAAAAAAGCATGTCATTTCGAATTCTTAAGTGGCCCGTGGCCTCGAACAGCCATTGCTCAGAATTTGGGCATCTCGACATTTAGATAAAGCGAAGTGCTTTCAAATACTTCAATTCGGTTTAGTCTGAGTCGCAACACTCAACGAGGCCAGTTGTATGAGACTCACAGTGCAAACCGCCTTCCTCGGCGATGCCCTTCTCTCCATTCCACTTCTTCGCGCTTTGCGAGCCGATGCGCCCCTGCATCTCGTCGTGCGCAAAGGCCTTGCGGAGTTCTTCCGGAATGCGGAACTGGCCGATGAAGTTTTTGAAGTCGAGAAAGGTTCCGCCGCCAGCTACTCGGCTTTGGCGCGAACGCTGAGTGCGTATCGCTATCGGCAGATCTTTGCGGTGCACGAGTCGTTTCGTACGGCTCACTTCGTTCGGTCGTTGAAGGCTGATGAGAAGATTGGTTTTCGAAAATGGTGGAGTCCTCTGTTTTGGGATCAGGCGCATGTTCGACCCAAGTCTTGGCCGGAGGCTTTGCGCGCACTTTCGCTTTTGCAGGCAAGGCCCGAGTGGCGCGAGCGTTTGCTGCATTGGCGGCAGATGTCGGAAGGAACCGAAGGCGGCGTGGGGGCGAACGGTGAGTTCGTAACCGTACCCGATTGGGCGCACATGCAAGTCAGCAAGCTGATGGGGCGCGCGCGAGCCTCGCGTGCGGTGATCGCACCGGGAAGTGTGTGGGCGACGAAGCGCTGGACGGAAGATGGCTTTGTCGAGGTTGCTCGCGCCTTGCGGGAACAAAACTTCGTTGAAGAGATCGTGTGGTCGGGCTCCAGAGATGAGGCGGAGCTTTGCACGCGGCTCGCGGAGCGAGTTGGTGGCCGATCGTTGGCGGGTGAGCTGAATATTTGGCAGACGGCTGAACTGATGGCGGAATCGAAACTCGTGATCAGCAATGACTCAGGTGCGCAGCACTTGGCTTGCACCTCGGACACACCCGTCGTCAGTATCTTTGGCCCGACAGTGTTGGAGTTTGGTTATCGGCCTTGGTCAAATCGCGCGCGTGTTGTGCAAGAAAGTGGGTCGAGTTCACCGGCAAAAGTCGGTGGGCGAATGTCCTGCCGACCCTGCGGCACGCACGGCGCTCGGCAATGTCCCATCGGCACGCATGCGTGCATGAAAAACGTGGAAGCTCAGATGGTCATTGAGGCGGTGAGGTCCGTGTTGTTGGACTCGCGTGCCGAGCGTGAAGGCATTCGGCTGTGATCAACGAGTTGGGTTTTGTACGAACCCGCCGCGATTGTAGAAGGCATCACCCCAGCGAAGCATGATGATATTGACAGCGTTACCGCCTCGTCCGCCTGCGCCTTGCGAGGTGACGACGGCGGCCGAGCCATCCGGCGCAATCGCTAAGCCAACAGCGTAAGGATCAACGGCGATGCGCGCGACCTCGCGAAGGCTTTGGGTTTCGACGGCAACAAGTTCAGAATCTCCGTTCATCGCCGCGAACACGACTTGTCCTGTGGGGTCGAGGCCAATGGTGCGTGCGCCTCGCCCAAGGCGAATGCTGGGCCAGCGCGGGCCCGCGATGCGTCGGCCGTTGGCGCTGAGGAGAGATCTCAGCAGCAAGTCTGTGCTCACCTTGCTCACCGTCCCTGAGACGTTGGAGGACGCATACACCGTCGCTCCATCAGGGGAGATCTCGAGGTGACGGGGAGTCGAAGCGATGTTGGTCACGGTGCCTAGATATTTTCGCGCCTCGATATCAAAGCCCGCGACACCGCCGCCACCCATGCGTGCGACAAACAAATATTTGGAGTCTTCAGTGAACACTGTACCGCGCAAGCAGAACCCACACGTGCGATCTCGATCCGTGCCGGCGAGCTCGCTTTGGTCGAGCTTTTGTTCGACGACAAGTTCGGTGACATACGTAAACTGCAATGGATCACCTGATGAGGTGTCGATGAGGCCGATGGTGTTGTTGCCCCAGTGGGTGATCGCGACATAGCGACCATCGGGAGATGCGGCAACATACTTCGGGATCGGGCCTGTCGGCATCACGCGCACGATGCGATCGTTTTGCGTGTCGATGATGGCGACAGCTGAGGGCGACTGCGCCGAAGCATCAAAACTCCGTCGATAATAGGGAACCCAGAGCCAACGCCCGCCGTGCGAGAGCTCGCTTTCGACGGGTTTGCCGAGGAAGTGATTGGGGTTTCCACTTTGCGATTGGGCGAAGTAGGGATTGTTGAAGGCCTCGGATTCATTGCGAAACAAATCTTGGTTGCGCTCGTTGAATCGATGCGAGATGGAGCGAAGTTTGCGCAGATTGGGCCAAGAGTACACGACGGTGATCCCGCCCTCGAGCGAGTTGATGTAGAGCTTGGAGCCATCGGCAGAGAAGCGAGCGCTCTTGGGGCTATAGATTTCGCGATCCAAGATGTCGATCGGCAAACGTTGTTCGGTTGGAAAATTTCGAATGCGCGCAATGCTCTCCATGCTCAAAAAATCATTGGCGCCGGCGTGTGCCGAGCTTGCGAAACTCAGCGGGCTAAGTGCGAGCAAAAGTCCTGCGATGGCGGCAAGCTGTCTGGCTCCGGACGAGCGCTGGATGCGGCCGTCGCCTCGGTCTGGCCTGATGAGATTCGCAGATGACGAGTCTTGTTTGAAACGCATGCAGCCTACCTTGGGGCGGGTCGACATTGAGAGCCGCCAATGACCAGAGCCAACGACGAGATTCAAAAGCTTCAGACTCGATGGCTGCAAATTTGGTGTCGAATCAAGGTGGGGATGCATCCGCAAGGCGATGGGGTGGTTCGGGGGGTTAAATCTAGCTGAGCGGCCTTTGGGGCGAAGGTCCGACACCTCGGCCTGGCGGCAAGCCGAGGGCTCTCGTCAGAGCCCTATAATTTCTGCGATGGCCGAGGCCGAAAATTGGCAGGCGGATGGAACAAGTGGGTCGGGCGCGGATCTTGGGCGCGCGGGGTGAGCGCGCGCCGGTTCGGCGACTCAGTCTTTGTACTCTTCGACGTTGATGCCGTAGCGTTTGATTTTGCGAAGCAGAGTGTTCTTGGGAATGTTCGCTTCTGCCACCGTCTTGTTGATTCGCCCCTTGTTGGCGCGAAGTGCGGAAATGATGAACTCCTTCTCGGCTTGCTCTTTGAAGGCTTCAAAATCCAGTGGGCCCTGTGCGCTGACTGTCGCAGCCTGCAAGGGCGCCATGTTTTCCTTGGCCTTTTGAATCAAGTGCTCCGGCAGCGCCGTGACGCTGATGCGATCACTGTTTTCCACGATGAACGCGCGCTCGATGACGTTCTCTAACTCGCGAATGTTGCCGGGCCAGCGATATTTGCGCAAAACATCCAGCGCCTCATCGCTGAGTCCGGTGATGGAACGCGAATGCTGTTTCGTGAAACGCTTGATGAAGTACTGACACAAGTTCGGCAAATCATCGATGCGATCGCGAAGCGGCGGCAAGAAGATGGGCATGACGTTGAGGCGATAGAACAAGTCTTCGCGAAAACTTCCGTCCTCAATCATTTTTTCGAGGTTGCGATTGGTTGCGGCGATGATGCGCGCATCGGTTTTGATCTCGCGAGCTGAGCCGACCGGCATGAACTTCTTCTCTTGCAACACGCGCAGCAGGCGAACTTGCATTTCTGGTCGAAGCTCAGCGACCTCGTCCAAAAAGATGGTGCCGTTATTGGCCAACTGAAATTTGCCGATCTTGCGTTCGTGAGCACCGGTGAAGGCGCCCTTTTCGTGGCCGAACAACTCGCTCTCCATGAGCGACTCGGGGATCGCGCCGCAATTGATAGCGATCATCGCGCCGGTTTTGCGGGGCGAGTTGTAGTGAATGGCTTTCGCGACCAGCTCTTTGCCGGTGCCGTTTTCGCCGCGAATGAGGACGGTCGTATCGACCTTGCAAAGCCGGTGAATGAGTTCGAACACATCGCGCATCTTTTTGGATGAGCCGACGAACTCGGAATCGATGTCGTCATCGAAAATCGGGTTGGAGAGCGCCAGGCGCGACACCATTTCGCTCGCCTCGTGAGCGCGCGTGACCAATTCGATGAGGCGCTGGGGTTGCACCGGCTTTTCCATGTAGTCGTAGGCGCCCTCGCGAATCGCGGCGATGGCATCTTGGACATTGGAGTGTGCTGTCATCAAGACGACAAAAGTTTTGGGGTCGTGGGCTTTGATGAGCTTAAGGGCTTCAAGACCGGTGAGCTCGGGCATGCGCACGTCCATCAGCACAAGGTCCCAGTCGCCGCTTTTGAACTTCTGTACGGCCTCTTGCCCGTTGCTGGCTTCTTCAATGTCGAACTCGAAGCCGGGGATCGAGCCGCGCAAAATACTGATGACGGTCTTACGAAGCTCGGCCTCGTCGTCGACGATCAGAGCTGAGAGTCTTTTGTTCGTATTCATGTTCCGTCCTTTTGCGGGGATCAGTCTCCCGCTTCTTGCCGACTCGCTGTACTGAAGCGTGGCGGGTCGTGCCGTGCCGAAAACTAACTCATGTCCTGCGCTTGCGCTCGAACTTTTACGCGCTCGCGCGAGGAACTTGGCCTTTACATGGGTAATTTGAAGCCAATTTCCGTTCCTTGGCCGACTTGGCTTCGGAGGAAAACCTCGCCGCCATGAAGTTCGACAAAATATTTCACGAGATAAAGACCCAAGCCAGTGCCGGGCGAGGTCGACGCGCCGCTGCCTCGGGTGAACTTCGCCCAAATGCCAGGCTGCTCCGCTTCGGGAATTCCGGGGCCTGTGTCCTTCACGGTCACGACGACATCGTTGCCGATCTCAGAGCTGGCAACGGTGACCGTACCTCCGGCGGGCGTGTACTTGATCGCGTTTTCCACCAGGTTATGCGCGATCTCTTCCAGCAAAGTGGAGTCGGCCTCGATGCTAAACAAAGGTTCAAAGTCCGAATCCAGCGTGAGGCCTTTTTCTTGAGCGAGCGGCTTAAGCCGACCGATGACGCGAAAGAGGACTTCGTTCAGATCCACGGGTTCACGCAAGATGGCCATCTCGCGGGCCTCGATTTTTGAAACTTGTAGGATGGAGCGAATGTAGCGATGGAGTTCGTCGGATGAGCGGCGAAGGTTGCGAAGGTCCTCCGCCATGCGCTCGCTTTCCGCTTGCGACATCAGGCGGTCACAAATGGATTGGATTTTTGCGATTGGAGTTTTCAAGTCATGCGACATCATCGACACAAAATTGGTCTTGAGCTGTTCCAATTGCTCGGCGGCTCGGCGATCTTGTTCGAGCTGCCAAGCTCGGGCTTCGTTGGTGCCGACTTGCCAGCTTAAGAACAACACGTAGGTGATGACGAGTTGGGCGATGGGGGCGAGGGCGGGTAGCCAGATGGCGAAGCGGTCAAAGACCCAAGCGCTGACGCTGATCCAGGCCAGCGCGCCCAGGCCGAGTCCGACCAGGACCACGGCCTGAGGGTAGAGCAAAATGAAGCGCACACTGAAGATCGCGAGTACGCCCATCAGGCCCAAGTAGACCCAAGCGGGAAGTCGTTGAGGGATGCGACGCTGTAAGTGATTGTCGACGATGTTGGCGATGACCTCGGCGCGACTCATGCGCCCCAGCGCGGTGGTGAAGATCTCTGTGGCTTGAGAACGATGCCCGATGAGCACGACTTTGCGGTGAAAGGCTTCGGGAGGCACGCGGCCTTCGAGCAGATCGCGCATCGACACAATCGGAAAGTTGCCGGTGCCGGCAACAAAGTTCACGTCCGAAGTGCGCTCAATGCCTAAGTCATCGTCTGAGCCTTCGAAGTTTTTGAGCGGCTGAATGTGGCCTTGAGAATTCGCACCAGAGCCAGAGCCTGAACCAGAGCCAGATCCAGAGGGAACGCTGAGGGCTTGCTGGAGTGCGAGCGTGTTGCGTTCGGCGAGCTCTGCGAGGCGCACGCCCATATGCGGGATTTGCACGAGTGAGTTTGAGTAGCGTCGCAAAGTTCCGTCATCATCGGCGCGCAGCGAGCGCACGGCGACGTTGCGATTGTAGGTGGTTGCGAAGACGGGAATCAGCGCTCGGCCGCCGCTATCCAAATCCGCGCCCCACACCACGCGTGGATCTTCAAACAAGCTGCGTGTCGCAGGCCCAAGACTTCCCATGCGCACGCCGTCGCCAAAATGCAGTGTCACGCCAACCGCCAAGGGCAGATCGGCGAGGACTCGCGACAACATGTCTTCCCAAAGTCGCGTGTTCCAAAAAAATGCGTCCGTGGTCAGACCCAACTCTTTGAGCGGTCGAAGTAGGTTGCGCGAGTGGGGATTGAGTGAAGTCCAATCGCGCTCGTTGACGTCGATGATCACGATGCGCGAGTCCACCATCGCGGGACGCGGACCTCGCAGTCGATAGCGCCAATCATGCGTGCCGCTGGAATCCAAAAGCAGCAAGATCGCGGCGGCACCCCAGCCGACGAAGCCGCGAAAAAAGATTTCGCGATGTCGCCAGAGGCGCAGGCCGAGGGCTTTGGTGCGCCTCGCAGTTTGGATCATCCCATCCCAGCTCATAACGCCATGTAGCAAGGGGCGGGCGAATTGTCTATCGCCTCGACCCTTTGGCGCGGGAGTCGTAAATTGGACAACATGCGTGTGTACGAAGGTACAAGCCGATTGCTGGCCGAGACCTCGCCGAAGTCCAATTCGACGAATGAGGGGCCTTTGGCCTCGGGACCTGCGCCTCAGGGCACAGTCCTCACCATTGGCAATTTCGACGGCGTGCACTTGGGGCATCGAGAGCTGATTCGGCGCACGCTCGATTTGGCCCAGCAGCTGCGGGCCGAATCCGCGGTGCTGACTTTTGAGCCACATCCGTTGATGGCGCTGCGACCCGAGCTGGGCCTTAAGCGCCTGTATGATCCCGAAGATCGGCGCGAACAGTTGCACGCCATGGGCGTGGCTCTGTTGGTCGTTGAACCCTTCTCAAGAGAATTTTCACAGCTGGCACCGGATCGTTTTTTCGCGGAGATCATCGTGCGGGCGTTTTCACCGCGCGCCTTGGTGGTCGGCTATGACTTCAGCTTTGGCGCCAATCGAAGCGGCGGGACGGATTTTTTGCGCGAGCGCTGCGCGGCTGCGGGCATTGGCTTTGAGGTCGTGCCGCCTGTGCATGTCGGTGCGGGTGTGGTGAGCTCCACGCGCATTCGCCAAGCTCTGAGCGAGGGCGAGGCCGAGGCCGCGCGCGCGATGTTGGGACGACCCTATAGCCTCAGAGGTCGAGTGAAAAAAGGCGCGGGCCGAGGGCGCAGCATCGGCATTCCGACGGCGAATCTTGATCTCACGGTAGAGTGTCCGCTTCGTGGCGGAGTCTACGTCGCTTGGGCCAAATTGCGAGGTCGGCGAGAGGCGGCACTGGTGAACATCGGTCGCAATCCCACCTTCAACGATGGCTCCACTCTTCACGTCGAGGCACATTTACCGGAGTTTTTGCCCGAGGCCTCGGGGAAGGCGTCGGCGACGGCCGTGAACGCTCCGGATTCCCGCACGCAAGATTTGTACGGTGAAATTTTGGAACTCGAATTCATCGCCCGCCTTCGCGATGAAAAGAAATTTTCCGGAGTCGAGGCCTTGGTCGATCAAATTCGATCGGACATTCGCGAAGGCTTGCAACGCTTGCGACAAGAAGGCGGAGCCGGCCGATGACGGAACCCACAGGCGGCGCTTCACTCACACTTGTGCCGAAAGAGAAGACGCGCTTGCAGTGGTGTTGGTTGGATGGGCGCTCAACGGAGTGGGCTGAGCGCGAGAAGTTTTTAAAGAAAGCTGTCGAGCACCACCAGCTGCCTCTGGATTTGCAGTTCGTCCAGGACTTCAATGCCGCCGATTCGAAAATCGAAGGCCATGTGATGTTGCGCGTGCTCGGTGAGTCGCTGGCCAGCTGGCGCGGCAAACTCGGTCATCAAATTCTGCAATCCATGAGCATGTCGGCGTCGGGGCATCTGGATGCGTTGTGGTTTCACTCTCGTGGTGGCGATGAAGGCGGTCAATGGCTCGCCGGTCATGTTTTGCCGGAAGCATTGCTGGCGACTGTGGCCACGCACGGCTTGGTGAAGTCGGGACAACAGGATTGGCGCGTGGATCCGCGCGGGTCGGGTTTGTTGATCGGCGCGCATCCGGATTTTCGCGGCTTAGCCATGTCAATTGCGAAGTTCGGAGTTCAGCGATTGTATTTCGCCGATACAGAAATGCGAGCCGCCGAGCGAGGCGCGGAAGATCTCAAGGCGCGGCTACTGGGTGTGGAAGTTGAGGCGATCGATCGAAACCAACTCACGCAGCTTCCTGCCGAGTGTTCCATCGCGATCTGCTGCGTGGATCCGCAAAATTCGACCATGCTCGAAGATGTTTCGTACTTGAACTTTCTCACAGCGGGCTCGATTTGGGTCGATTGGACCTACGCCGCGCGCGGAATCAAGCCGGATCAAAGAATGATCGAGGCCGCGGGCACGGAGAATGTCTTTGACGTCGAGATTCAGGCTGTCGGCGCGCAAGCTTTGCCCGCGCTGCATGTGGCGATGATCGCCGATTACATGTTGCTCACGCAGATGTATGGGGTGCCGAAGTCATCGACTTTGGTCCGTGAGATCGTGCAACCCAGTGAAGAGTTGGCTTGGCCGATGGAAGGCTTGTGAGTTACTCCCGCGTTAACTTGAAAACTTCGTGAGCTGTTGAGCTCGCGCCGCCCCCTTAACATGACCAAGTGACATGACCAGTGGGCCGACTCAATCACGAAGCATTCAAAATTTCTGCTAGCCCATGGTCGGGCCCGACGACTCAGCAGTGCCGTTCTCCCAGCGAGGCGTCTAATCTAAAGACTGAGAACGAGTCGGCAAATTCGCCGAACGTGCGCCTTCAACTTTGATGGGTTCGCTCACCTTGTGGCGCGCGATGGACGAAGTTTTCCCAAGGAGGGGAAGAGCATGGCACAACCCGCGTCTTCAGGTGGTGCATCGGGCGGCGGAGGCCCCAAAAAATCAATCGGCGAGCTTTTGGTCATTGAGCGCAAAGTGAATGCGATTCAATTGGCTGAAGCCAAAGAGGATCAAAAGAAAAACGGCGGTCGTTTGACCTCGGCACTCGTGCGGCTTGGCCACATGAAGGATGAGGAACTGTGCGGCTTCTTGGCGACACAGTACGGAGTCGGCGCGGTTGATCTCGACACATTTGAAATCGACGAAGAGGCGCTGAAGAAACTCACGCGCGAACAGTGCGAAAAGCACATGGTGATTCCGGTTTCGCTGGCCGGCGACGTTCTCGTCGTTGCCTTTGCGGACCCATCGAACTTGTACTTCCGCGATGACTTGCGCTTTATCACCAAGTGCAAAATCGAAGTTGTCGTGGCTCCGGAGACTTCGATTCAGCGGGCGATCGATCGCTATTACAAAAAGGGTGGCGATTTCGGCAAGCTCGTCGACGAGATGGAAAACTCCGACGAAGCCTTGAACTTCATGCAGTCGCTGGAAGCCTTGGATCTTTCCAAAGACGCTGAGAGCGCGCCGATCGTGAAGTTCGTCAACACCATGCTGGTCGACGCGATCAAGCTCAAAGCTTCGGATATTCACATCGAACCTTATGAGCGACGTCTGCGCGTACGCTTCCGCATCGACGGCTTGTTGCACGAGAAGATTCAGCCGCCCGCGGGTGTGGCGGCGGGGCTTGTGTCGCGGATCAAGATCATGTCTCGCTTGGACATCGCCGAGCGCCGAAAGCCGCAAGATGGTCGCTTGAAAGTTCGTACAGCGGGCGGGCAAGAAATCGACTTTCGCGTGAGCGTTCTGCCGACACTCTTCGGTGAGAAGGTCGTGATGCGTTTGCTCGATAAGGCGAACTTGAAACTCGACATGACCAAGCTGGGCTTTGAGGAAGAGAATCTGCTCGTGTTTCGCGAAGCCATCAGTAAGCCCCAGGGCATGGTGCTGGTGACCGGACCGACGGGTTCAGGTAAGACGACGACTTTGTATTCGGCCTTGGCCTCTTTGAACGATCCGCAGGTGAACATTTCGACAGCGGAAGATCCGGTCGAATTCAACCTCGACGGCATCAATCAGGTGCAAGTGAACTCCGACATTGGCTTCGGATTCCCAGAGGCTTTGCGCTCCTTCCTGCGTCAGGACCCGGATGTCATCCTCGTCGGTGAGATTCGAGATTTGGAGACCGCGGAGATCGCTTTCAAGGCGGCTTCGACGGGTCACATGGTGTTATCAACCTTGCACACCAACGATGCGCCGGCGACGGTTTCACGTCTGCTCGACATGGGGATCGCGCCTTACTTGATCACGTCGACGGTCACCTTGGTGGTCGCGCAGCGACTTGCGGGACGGATTTGTGAGCGATGTAAAGAAACAGTTCGCGTGGATCGACTGACGTTGACCAAGTTGGGTATGGAGAATGCGCCTGAGTACTTGGAATTGTTCCGCGGAACTGGCTGCGCATTCTGCAACGGTTCTGGGGTCAAAGGACGGGTTGCCCTCTATGAAATCATGGTGATGAGCGACACGCTTCGCGAGGCGATTCTCGCAGGGAACTCGCCGGTGGAAATCAAGCGCGCGGCAATTCGCGGCGGTATGCGCAGCTTGCGAGCGGCGGGCATCGTGAAGCTTGAGCGCGGTGAAATTTCGGTTGAAGAGTTGATGGCGTCGACAGTGGGAGATGATGAACACTGACGCGTTCATGGAGAGTGTTGGTTGAGGATTGAGAGTTTGAGATTGTGGTTTTTGGGGAATCAGGTTTAGGCATTCAGCGCTAGGGAAGTAATGTGGTCTCGCTCCTGCAGCTATTGAAATTTGCGACGGATCAGGGCGCATCGGATTTGCACATCGTGGCGGGTTCGCAGCCTTCGCTGCGGGTCAACGGCCGCATCGTGCGCGTGAAAACTGAAACCATGACCAAAGAGGCAACCCGCAAACTCTGCTACTCCGTTCTCAGCGATTCGCAAAAGGCGAAATTCGAAGAGGAAAAGGAATTGGACTTTTCGTTTGAGGTTAAGAACATGGCGCGATTTCGTGCCAACCTTTTCTTCCAGCGAGGCGCGGTTTCAGGCGTATTTCGAAAAGTTCCGGTGGTGATGCCACGCTTTGCAGATCTCACTTTGCCACAGGCCGTGGGCGAGCTGACGCGATTGCCCCACGGCTTGGTGCTTGTCACGGGACCGACGGGATCTGGTAAGTCGACGACACTGGCGAGTTTGGTCGACAAGATCAACCAAGAGCAGTTCGGTCACATCATCACGCTCGAGGACCCGATCGAATTCGTGCACAGCCACAAAAACTGTATCGTGAACCAGCGCGAAGTCGGTGCAGACACCGGCTCTTACACGGATGCGATGAAGTATCTGCTTCGTCAGGACCCCGATGTGGCGCTGCTCGGCGAGTTGCGCGACTTGGAGACGATCGAAGCGGCGTTGATCACCGCGGAGACGGGCCACTTGGTGTTTGCGACACTTCACACCAACTCCGCCATCGCGACCATCAACCGATTGGTGAGCGTGTTCCCTTCCGATCAGCAAGAGCGCGTGCGCGTGCAGCTATCCTTCACTTTGCAGGCCGTACTGTCGCAACGTCTCTTGCCGGCCATCGGTGGCGGACGAGTCGTGGCTTGCGAGTTCCTCTTGATGACGCCGGGTATTCGAAACCTGATTCGAGAAGGCAAACTGCATCAAATCGAGTCGATGATGCAGGTCGGACAGGACAAATCTGGCATGATCACGATGAATCAGAGCTTGGTCCAGTTGCTGCTCAAGCGTAAAATATCCTTGGAGACGGCATTTGAGACTTCGGCCTCGGCCGATCAGCTCGAGAAAATGATGAAGCACGCGGGGCTTTGATGAAATTGGTCGACCAGCGGGTCGGCCCAAACGATGTCGAGTCGACATCAAACGGGGTGAGGGATGCCAAAGTACGCTTTTGAAGCCAAAGGCCCAGGAGGCCGAGTCTTCAAAGGGGAAATGGAAGCGGGCAGCGAAAATGAAGTCCGGATTAAACTCCGGGCTCAGCGCATGTTTCCAACCAAAGTGAACCAGGCGGAGAAAAAAGTCGCCGCGGTGAAAGCTATTGGTGGCAAAGGTATCAAGGCCAAGGACTTACAGATCTTCACGCGTCAGCTCGCGACTCTGCTGGGTTCAGGTATTCCGATTCTTCAGTCGATTGAAACTCTGGCACAGTCCGCGCGCGCGCCCGCACTGAACATCGCCCTTAAAGAAATCATTCGCGATATCACGCAGGGTAAACGTTTTGGCGACGCCATGGCCGAGCACCCGATGATCTTTGACCGATTTTACGTGAACATGGTCCGCGCCGGTGAAGAGTCCGGTAACATCGACACGATTCTCACGCGGCTGGCGCAGTACATTGAAAAGAGCGTGAAGATCCAAGGCAAGGTGAAGGGCGCATTGGTTTATCCGGCGGTCATTATGGTCGTCGCCGGCGTGGTTGTCGCGGCCCTGCTGATCTTCGTTATTCCAAAATTCGAAACGCTGTTTAAGTCTGGAAACCAAGAGCTGCCGATGATCACACAGATGGTGGTCGGCATGTCGAAGTTCTTTGTCGCCTATTGGTGGGCGATCTTTGCCGCAATCGGCGGAGCCGTGTTCGCTGCGATCAACTACTACCGAACTCCAGCTGGCCGAGAGACTTGCGACAAAATCTTCATCGACACGCCTTACTTTGGTGACCTGATTCAGAAGTCCGCGGTGGCGCGCTTTACGCGAACCTTGGCGACGCTTCTGGGATCTGGTGTGTCGATCATGGAAGCCCTGGATATCGCGGCGAAGACGGCCGGCAACAGCGTCATCGAACAAGCTTTGGTGCGGGCCCGTGAGAGTTTGACCGAGGGTAAGTCGCTGACGGTGCCGCTCACGAAAGAAAAGTACATTCCGCAGATGGTGACGCAGATGATTGGTGTCGGCGAACAAACCGGAAACATGGACACCATGCTCAACAAAGTCGCGGACTTTTATGAAGACGAAGTGGATGTGGCCGTCGGTGCGTTGACGGCGATTCTTGAGCCGATGTTGATGGTCGTGTTGGGTGGTATCATCGCGTTTCTCGTTGTGGCGATGTATCTGCCGATCTTCAACTTGGCAGGAGCGGTGCAGTGACGCAACAAGCGGTCCAACAAGCGTTCCGATAAGTGAACCGGGCAATCAACGCCGAACATCGGCGGTGATCAAACTGAGAAAGGTGGATCTGGCAGGATGCTGGACCCTCAGGCGAAAGCGGACCAGGCCGGTCCTGAACGACGCCAAACTCCGCGACCCACGCGGACGCGGATCGGTTTTGACTTTTCTCAAAGTCGAAGCCAGATGCTCATCATTGCCGCCATTCGCGTCGGCTTTCACCTCGCCATTCTTGCGATCATCTTGGGCTTTCAGGCTTTGCAGCCTGAGTTCGTCAACATCGAGGTTTTGCTTCCTGTCTATTTGCTGATGTTCGTGGCCTTCACGATCAACTCGGCCTATCTCGTGTTCTTTGAACGTGCGCTGTACTCGTGGTCGGTCACGGCGTTTTTGTTCTTCTTTGAAGCGGCGTTCATCACCGGCCTGATTCACTACACGGGCGTCAATCAGTCGATCTTCTTGTTCCTGTATCTTGTGAACATCATCTTGTGCGGATTCGTTTTTCAGCGCCGAGGCGCCAACATCCTGGCGATGTGGACCTCGACGTTGTTCTCGCTCTTGATGATCACGGGTCCGGAGATCAAGGGCCAAGCCTTGTTCTTCGCCGTTGGCCTCAACAACATTGCCTTCTTCGCGGTGGCGGGACTTGCGGGCTATTTGAGCGAACAGCTCGACTTCATGGGGCGATCGCTCGAGGCCCAAGGCAAAGACTTGCGTGCGCTTCGCAACTTGCAGTCCTTGATCGTTGAGAACATGTCCACGGGACTTTTACTCATCGATGCCGAAGGCAAAGTCGTCACCGCCAATCGCGCCGCATTTGAAATTTTGGATCCGATCCCGCGCGAGCTGACCGGTCGCACGCTTGAGGAAGTGTTGCCGGGAGTGAGTGGTGGTTTGACGGAGGCGCGTGAGGCCGCGGCCCAGCAGAACTCGGAAGAGCGAACGGTTCGGTTCGACTTGAGTTATCAAAGTCCGATGCAGGGGAAGCTCACTTTGGAAGTTGTGGGCTCGGCTCTGCCGCTGCCGCACGACCGTCGGGGCGGGCTGATCTTGACCTTCCAGGATCTCACAAGGGTGCGTCGTCTGGAGTTCGCCATGCGCCAAAGTGAAAAGATGGCGGCTGTGGGTCAGCTTGCGGCGGGTATTGCTCATGAGATTCGCAATCCATTGGCGTCGATGAGTGGGTCGTTGCAGCTTTTGGATCAGACCTTCAAGTCGGCGCAGGAAGAAGATCAGCGCCTCATGCGAATTGTGTTGAGGGAAATTGATCGGCTGAACAACTTGGTGACGGACTTTTTGGACTTCGCGCGGCCTGATGTCGTGAAGGCGGATCCGGTCGATCTGAATCTCGTGCTTAAAGATGTTTTGGAAATGACCAAGATGAACAAGACCTTGCGTCAAGATGTGGAATTGGTCGTGGACCTCAAGAGTCAGCAAATCATTCCCGGCAATCGCGACAAACTGAAACAAGCATTTTTGAACATCGTGATCAATGCCCTGCAGGCCATGCAGGGAGTCGCCCAGCCTCGGCTTGAGATCAGGACCTTGGACAAGGCGGACTCAGGTCGCTCGCTGGTGGTGGTGGAAATTCAAGATCACGGTTGCGGCATGGATGAAGTGGGCTTACGCCGAATTTTTGAGCCGTTTCACACCACAAAGGACAAGGGCACGGGTCTAGGTTTGGCGATCACGCACAAGATTATTGAAAGTCACATGGGGCGAATTTCAGTCGAGAGTAGCAAGGGCGTCGGCACGACATTTACCTTGGAATTTCCGCTGCGTGAGCAAGGCGTCGACAAATTAAGTCTTGCCGATTCTCAGAGGGCAAACGAAGATTTTTCTAAGGCCTTCCGCGGACAGAAGCGAAGCGGAAACGGCTGAAACATCGAATCGGACGCTGCGCGAATCGAACGGCGTCGACGGATTTGATGGGATCTCGTGTGAGGACGGAGCAACATGAAGCCACGCATCCTGGTCGTCGATGACGAAGAATCAATCCGCGAATTTCTGGATATCATGCTCCGCAAAGAGGGCTATGAAGTCACTTGCGTGGAAGATGGCCAAAAGGCGATCGACACTCTCAAGAAAAAGACCTTTGACTTGGTCATCTCGGATTTGCAGATGCCCAATGTCACGGGCTTAGAGCTGCTCAAGCACTCGCGCGAGAATTATCCGGATGTGCTGTTCATGATGATCACCGCCTTCGGTACGGCGGAGAGTGCGGTCGAAGCCATGAAGATGGGCGCTTACGACTACATCACCAAACCGTTCCGCATCGATGAAGTCCGTATCAATATTGCCAACGCGCTTCGCTCCAAAAATTTGGAAGTCGAAAACCGCGTGATGCGAAAGGAACTCCAAAAGGAGTACTCCTTCCAAAATCTCGTCGGCAACAGCGAGGCGATGCACAAGATCTTTGAACTCATTCGCAAGGTATCGGATGCGCCGACGAATGTGTTGGTCACCGGCGAGTCGGGCACAGGTAAGGAGATGGTGGCCAAGGCCATTCACTTCAATTCGCCTTTGAAGGATAAGCCCTTTGTATCGGTCAACTGCGGTGCGATTCCCGAGAATCTCGTTGAGTCGGAACTCTTTGGTCATAAAAAAGGTTCGTTCACGGGCGCGGTGGCGGATAAGCCGGGTCTGTTTGAAATCGCCGATGGCGGGACTTTGTTCTTGGATGAAATCGGCGAATTGCCATTGCAGTCGCAAGTGCGAATTTTGCGTGCGATTCAAGAGCGCGTGATCCGTCGCGTGGGCGCGACCGAAGACATCAAGGTTGATGTGCGAATCATCGCGGCCACCAATCGCGATCTGGAAGACATGACCAAGCAAGGGACTTTCCGCCAAGATTTGTTCTATCGCTTGAATGTCATCAACATCAAAACCCCAGCGCTTCGTGAGCGTCGCGACGATGTGCCTTTGCTCGCCAATCACTTTCTGCAGAAGTACAATGATCGATTCGGCAAAGCCATTCAGAGTGTCTCCAAAGAAGCGATGGACTTGCTCAAGAAGTACGACTTCCCTGGCAACGTTCGCGAACTTGAGAACATCATTGAGCGAACCGTGGCGCTTGAGTCCGGAGCGACCGTATTGCCAGAGTCTTTGCCACAATTCGTGAATACACCCAGCGGACGCAAGATGGTGTCCAGCGATGGTATCGAGATCACGGACGAGGGTATTGACCTTCAAAAGGTGATCGACCAGCTCGAAAAAGAACTGTTGGTGAAGGCCATTCATCAGGCCAACGGCGTAAAAAAGCGCGCGGCCAAGCTTCTGGGTATCACCTTCCGCTCCATGCGCTATCGGGTGGAGAAGTACAATCTCGGTAAAGTTGACGACGACGAACTTCCTGACGAGGAATGAGCGAGCCGGTGACGCGGATCTGGTTGGTCATGCGGATTGTGCTGATCATGCGCGGCTTGTATCCAGGTTTGCTGTGAACTCGGCCCGCGATCAATTCAGGTGAGGACACCTCTTCATGCTAGCCGTCGAGCAGGAACCCATTCGACTTGTCGAAATTCGATCTGAAGTTCTCACGCCTCAAGGTTGGTCGGTTGAAACCGCGCGAGGTCGCCGCGTCTTGGTTCCAGCGCCTTACTCGCAACACTGGGAGAGCGTGAGGCGCGGAGCCTCGCTCTATGAATTGAGTCTCAGTCTGCGCGCTCGGCAGACCAGTGCCGCGCCCACTTCGATGGGCGGTGAGCAGGGTCCGCGTACTTTTCTCGATGTCGCGGGCTTTCTTTGTTTTCTCGCGGATCAAGATTTGATCGAAGAAGTTCGGCTGCTAAGTCTTGCGGACGCACTTCGCGGCGAATTCACTTGGCCCGAACTCATCACCTCGCTTCGCATTTGGGATTCACCACTTGGTGTCTGGGGTCGTCGTGGACTTCGTGGCCCGCGTTGGCCGCTGTGGGCGGCACGAGGCATCGATGCCTTGGCCGCGATCATCGGACTTCTGGGTGTGCTCATCGGCTTTGTCATCGGCGGCGCGTGGATGATCTTGGGTTGGAAGTTCATGCCTCAGCCAGCCGGAGGTCTTGAGGCGGGCTGGCGGCAGTTGGCGGGCTTTGCGCTGGGACTTTGGTTAATTGTACCCGTGATGCGATCGCTACTGCATGCGTTGCGTGCGGCGGCCTCGTACGTCAACGGCGATGCGGGTCGCTTGTCGTGGGTGCTGGAGATCTCGGGTCTGCGCGTGGCGTTTCAGCCCGAGACGATCTCGGGTGGAGCGCGTCGCGCATTCGATTACATCAGTCACTTTGGCCTCGGCATCGGAGTGCTGTTGGTCGGACTTGGAGTGCAAGCACTTGGCGGCGAGATGGGGCTTCTCGCGGCGATGTGGGGCGTGTTGACGGGACTTGTGATCGCAACTCACGCGGCTTCAATGAGCGACGTGGTGCAAAGTCTGAAGGTCTGGAAGCGAGTGCCGATTGATTGGCGCGAGAGTGATGAGCTGGATGAAATCGAAAGCTTTCACGCGCTATCGGTGTTGCTGACATTGTTTGGTGTCGCCCTGGTATTCGCGGGTGGACTGCAATGGTCGCTGCTGGCGTGGAAGTCGGGTGCGCGACTTGAGGCCTTTGCCGCTTTGGGCATTGCGGGAATTTTGCTGCTGATGCTCGCGGAACCATGGTGGGCTAAGTGGCTCCCTGGCCGCGCTCAACGCAATCAACGTCGACGCCTTTGGGCTTCGCGCCTTCGCGGCTTTGATGTGCTCGGTGAAGATCGGCAAGCTTGGCGTGATCTGCCAATGCTTCGGCAATTGACAGCGCAAGTTCGCGATCAGCTTGTCGCCAAAGCTCGAGTGATCGAGCTGCACTCGGGCCAAGCGGCTTGCCATCAAGGTGCCGTGGATCGATCGCTGTTTGTCGTGCTTTCGGGGCGCTTAGCGGTGGTGAAGGCCTTCGAAGGTCGTCGTCGAAAGGTTGTGGCCTTTCTCGAAGCTGGTGCCGCATTTGGTGAGACGGCTTTTTTCTTTGCCTCGCCTCGAACCGCCGATGTGGTGGCGATGGAGACCTCGCGATTGCTTGAGATTCCATATCTGCCCGGCATGCAAAGTCTCGACACTTCACAGAGCGAAGAGTTCCGCTTCCGCGTTTGGTTTCTACAAGCACTGTCGAGCTCATCGTGGCTCAGCGAACTTCCCGCAGAGGCCATGGACACTCTGGTCTTCGCCGGCCAGCGCCGCGGCTTTCGCGCGGGCGAAACAGTTTTCACTGAAGGCGCTCCGGGAGATTCCATGTACTTCATCGTGCAAGGGCGAGCGTCGGTCACCCAAGGCGGTCGTAAGATCAATGAAATGGGAACTGGCGAGGCCTTTGGCGAAATCGCATTGATGACGGCTGGTCAGCGTCGAACAGCGACAGTTGTCGCCGACTCCGAACTTTTAGTGATGGAACTATCGCGCGATGAATTCTGGAAGCTTCTTGCGGCGCGCTTGCCGCTGGGGTTTGAGGTCGAGCGCCTGGCGCGCCGTCGCTTGCGTGCGGACGTGGCGCGCCGCTGAGATTTTGTTCGATTGAGTTGGCGGATGGTGGGTGTGAGTGTGGTGGGCGCGCGTGTTTGTGTTGCGCGTGACGCGGAGTGACCCGCGCCAGCGCGGGTTGGTTTTGCGGAGTCGCGCGTGACGCGGAGTGACCCGCGCCAGCGCGGGTGGCGTGGGCGCGCGGGCCTTCGTTGTGTCCGGCG